>ENA-OPSU01000682-OPSU01000682.1-human-gut-metagenome-genome-assembly--contig:-NODE-682-length-16308-cov-3.352366_pt1 | contig 16308 bp, 16 predicted proteins | sample MGYA00241811_ERZ501913 | MGnify/ENA primary metagenome ERZ501913 (study PRJEB25962, sample SAMEA2042113) | human gut metagenome | biome: human gut; feature: human-associated habitat; material: faeces...
CGACGTCAGGCAGGTGGGGTATTAGGCTCCCCCTTCCCTTTGTTCGTGGCAGACGTGTGCGAAGCATTCACCGCCGTTGTGAAAAATCCACTGAACAGTACGCCGAGACCGTTAGCTTCCGCGACAAATTCCATATTCTGTGCTGCGAGAATACCGTTTGTTTTATCTTTTGCCAAAATGACAATGACAACAGGCGCGTTGAAAAAGAAGAAGTTGTCATCAATCTTATTATTTCTTGCCATGGGAGTGAACAAATCTGCTATTGGCTTTAACTTTTGAAAGAGGCTGACCGCCATTTGCTCAATACGATTTTTTTCGCGATCCAGCACGATAAAGGATACATCCTGCATATTCTTCGCTGTATGCGTAAGTCTGCCCGCTTCCAGAATCTGGCTGATTACTTCACTGGGAATTTCTTTCTGCTTAAATTGCCGGATGGTCCGGCGGAAACGGATAACATTTAATACATCGTCCGGATTCAGTCGGCCCTCTCCCTTTATCTCGATCTGTTCCACAGGATAATTGGTGATGGAAATGGCTTCTTTTGGACAGACCGCACTGCATTGTCCGCACATGAGGCAGTGATCTGATATTGTTTTTGCTTTTTTATGATTGATGGTAAGGTTATGTGCAGCGCATACATTCGCGCATACACCGCAGCCAACACATTTTGCTGTATCAATCGATACCTGATGCTTTTCCATATTGCAGACTCCTTTCGTTAACGTTCATGAACCATTATAACGAACTGAAGTATGCAATACAACATCGGTAAAGAAATTCATTACCAACCATGGTTTAGGGGGAGGGCATGGAAAAAGACGGACCGCCGGCACACGGCTGATGGTCCGTCTTTTGCGTCACTGCAGTTTGATTGGCTGGATTGAATCCACGATTTTTTGAAGTTCCGAAAGTTCGGTGACAACTCCCTGAAGGTATTCCCTGTCTTCGTAAATCAGGTAGTTGGTCTGGTCCATAATCCAGATGTAGCCCCGTGAGCTTTGCATGCGGTAAACCATGATGCCGCAGCTTACCTGGCAGGCCAGGCAGTCTACCTCTCCGGTGACTCTCCGGCGGTCCTCCGGATGTATCATGTTGATAAATTTGTTGTCAAACAGATCCTTTATCTGCTGCCGGCTGTAACCAAATATCTCAAGGAAACGGCTGCTGATATAAGTGAAGTCAAAGTCCTTTGTCCTGGCGCAGCGGTGGTATCCGCCGGGCATGTCGTTGTTGAGAATGTTTAACTCTGCATTTTCCCTGGCCAGAGCGCTGTTGCGCTCCCTTAACAGGCGCTGGGCTTCCATGCTCTCGGAGATGTCCGTGCATGCGCTGATGATGGCCAGGCGGCCGTCCTCCGCCTCGATGACACGGCCCTTGTCCAGGGTCCAGAACCAGGTGCCGTCCTTCTTGGGCATGCGGTAGGTGGTGGTGTATTCCAGGCCGGTGTAATATCGCGGGCCTATGTCTGCCGCCACCCGCTGCCGGTCATCAGGATGGATGGTATTGACCACCTTTCCCCGGATAGCCTCCGACAGCTCCTCAAAGGTTTCATAGCCCAGCAGCTTTACCATCTCATGGTTGGCAAAATACAGAGGAAATCCTTCCTCGCAGTAGCCTCCTATCATGCCTCCGGGCGTCATCTGGGCAAAGATGGCGGCTGCGGCCCTGCGGTTCTCTTCGGTCAGCGTCATGAAGGACTCGTCCTTTTCTGATATATGTACCGCGGATGACAGGGCGCGCTGGGAGGCTTCCAGCTGCTGTTCCCTTTGCTTTTGCTGGGATATATCGCTTATGGCCCCGTAGTAAAGCCAGTGGCCGTCCTGCTCCCTGAGGAAGAATACCCTCAGATGCATCCACATGGAGGTGCCGTCCCCCCGCCTGCTGCGCAGGTCTCCCTCCGCTCCCTTGATGGGATTCTGCCTGGCCCGGCTGAATATCTCCATCGCCTGGTCCCGGTCATCTTCAAATATGGTGTCCAGAATGGTTTTGCGCACTTCCTCCAGGTCCATGCCTGTGGTCCGGGTGACGGAACAGTACTGCTCATTGACCCGAAGCAGCTCCAGCCTTCCATCGTATAGGTCGTAAAATGCAACAGCGCCCAATATGTTGTTCATCATGGCATCGCTCACCATGTCCCCGTTCATCAGCTCCTGAAGGCGGATTCGCTCAATCTGTCGCGCCTTGATTCCCCTGAAGTCAATGTTGGCCTCATCTGACAGGATCTGCTCGAAAACCTCAATGGGCATGGGATGGTAGAAATAATATCCCTGTCCATAGGTGCAGCCCATATCCTGAAGCAGCTCCATCTGCTCTTTGCTCTCAACCCCCTCTGCAATCATACGGATGCCCACAATATTGGCCATGCGGGTGATTGCCTCCAGGATTCCCATGCCCTTACCCACGCTTTCGTGGTCCATGTCCAGAAATTTCATATCAATTTTCAGGACATCTACATTCACATCTTTAAGCATGTTAAGGGAGGAGTAACCGCTGCCAAAATCATCCATCAGCACGGTAAAGCCCGCGGACCGCAGTTCCTCCACCACGGCTGTTATAACCTTGTACTCCTCCACATAGGCGCTCTCCGTAATTTCGATCTCTATAAGCCTTGGATCCAGGCAGTAACGGCTGATGAGTTCCTGGAATACACGGGTCACGTTCAGGGTATATATGTCTATCCTGGATACGTTGACCGATATGGGGACCGGTTTGCGGCCGCTGTCTATCCATTTCTTTACATTTCTACAGACTTCCTCCCAGACATACAGATCCAGCTTTGTCACCAGACCATTATTCTCCAAAAGCGGGATGAACACCCCCGGAGCTATGAGGCCCCGCTCCGGGTGATTCCAGCGCACCAGAGATTCAAGCCCCACAATCTTTCCTGTCCTCATGTTGCACTTGGGCTGGGCATAGAAGGTAATCTCGCCGTTTTCCAGGGCCCGCTGTATCTCAGAGAGAAGCCTGTGGTCCTCCTCCAGCTTCTGCTTCATGCGGCTGTCATACCGGCTGACCCTCTGGGCGTAATTGCCCTTCACAGACGACAGGGCTATAACAGCCAGGTCGTACATATTGCTGACAGCAAGGCCCCCGCCGTCAATACCATAGATGCCAAAGGCCGGAAGGAATCCGGCTGTACCGCCTTGCTCCTTCATATACCTGGTTATCTCCTCCTGCAGCCTGCGCAGGACAGCAGGCGAATCAGGTAGAAGTATAACGAAATCGTCTCCGCCCATATATCCGGCAAGGCCGCCCTCCTCCGACTGCGTCTTGTTCAGAAGTTCTCCTATCATGGCCAGAAGGCGGTCCCCCGCCTCCTGTCCGTACCAGTCATTAAAAAGCTTGAAATGCTCAATATCAATAGCCATAAGGCAGTAATCTTCAGGATTTTTCACATGTTTAAGAAAGGCAGCCGACTGCCTGAAAAACACCGGCCTCCTGCAAAGTCCGGTAATGGGATCTAAGCCCTCCTCTGTCAACTGATTTCCCAGGGCCAAGGATTCTTCCCTGCGTTTCTGTTCGTCGATGTCCTGGATAAAGCACATGACGATGTCCTCGTCCTCAGCGCCGCTTAAAATAGGCACCACAATCTGCGCCACCCAGCACCAGGTTCCATCCACCTTCCGTTTGCGGAACTCACCTTTAAGGATACGGCTTGCGTGCTGGTCCGACAGGCACGATGCAATGCGCCCCGGCTCCCAGAATTCCAAAAAACGCCGGGCGTCCTCCGGGTGAATCATATGTTCCGATACCTCCTGCACCATGGAGCTTAAGGTTCCCTCCGGCGCAGGAATCACATACTTTCCTTCCTGATGGTACAGTATCTTATAATAGTCCCTGGTAAAATTCAACTCAAACAATTCGTCATAGGCAGAAATACTGGTAAGATTGTAAAAGAGATTCTTGTTGCCCTCATTGATTTCCCGCACCAGAATCACCCGGCAGGGCCCCAGGCCCGGCCAGTCCATGTTCCCGGAACTCACCTCCACCCACTGCTGGATCGCTTTATTATAAAACATGACAGCCCCGTCCGAATCCCGATTCAGCGGACAGCCCTGGCAGGGCCGGTCCTCTCCGCACAGCTTCTCATAACAGACGTCACCGCAGCGCACATCCTTAAACCTCCGCTTAAGGGCGTGGTTGAAATGCACCAGCCTGTAATCCCTGTCTATGATATAGATGCTTGTCTTCTCACTGCTTCCTTTCGTACTCATGCAAGTACCTCTTTTCCGCACGCAGCTTTTCATTGAAATATATTAATTATAATCTTCTTTACCTGTCCCCGTCAACCTTATCGTAAAATGCCGGATTAAAAATACCGCAATAAAATAAGGAACCATTATCATGGCTCCTCATTTTTCAGGCGGTGGTTTCAAGATGTCTCAGTATATGCCTCTTATATTCCAGAAATTCTTCCGTAAGGCCGAAATCCCTGTCCCTGGGTTTTGTCTCTTTTATGATAAGTTCCTCCGTTATCCTTCCGGGCCTGCCTGTCAGCAGGTATATCCGGTCGGACAGCAATATGGCCTCGTCAATGTCGTGGGTAATAAACAGGGTGGACAGATGGATTTCGTCCATCACCTTCAGATACCAGTCATGGACGGATTTCTTGGTCAGCATGTCCAATGCGGAAAATGGTTCATCCAACAGGGCCACACTGCCTGAAAACAGATACGTCCGAAGCAGAGCCGCCCTCTGCCTCATGCCGCCGGACAGCTGGGCCGGATACTTCTTCTGGGTGCCCTCCAGGCCGAACTGCCGGAAATAGGGAAAGACAGCCTCCCGTGCCTCCCTCTTCTTCATTCCTTTTACAATCAGAGGAAGGGCCACATTGTCCTCTATGGTCCGGTAGGGAAGGAGCAGGTCCTTCTGCAGCATATAGCTCACCCGCCCGGGGCATCCGGTTACGTCCTCTCCGTCCAGAAGGACATGCCCTGTGTCCGGCCTTGACAGACCAGCAATAATGTTAAAAAGGGTGGTCTTTCCGCCTCCGCTGATTCCCAGCAGAGACACCAGCTCCCCCTTATTCAGGGTGATGGATATATCCGCCAGCACCGGCTCCCCGTCAAAGGATTTTGAGATTCCTTCTACCTTTAGTTGCTCCATGTTCTCCTCCTGGCACAGCACTGCCGTCCCCGGCCTTACGGCAGGTATTCATTGGAACATCCTGTTCCCGCCTCAATGGGCGTTTCCGTAAGCCCTTTTTCATTCAGCCATGCGTAATATGCATCCCAGCGCTCCTGGTCAATATATCCCCATTGGGGCGCATCCGCCTGGTACTTGTCCGCCAGGTATTCCTGGCTGGCTTTTACCAGATCCGGGTCCAGCTCCGGAGCTGCCTTGCACAGGATCTCTCCTGCCTCCTGGGGATGTTCTATGGCGAACTCGTATCCCCTGCTGACCGCGTCCAGAAATGCCCTGGCTGTCTCCGGCTCCTCTGCGAGGAATGTATTGTTGGCTATGATAACCGGCGTATAAAAATCAAATACAGAATCCAAGTCCGCAAACGCAAAATAATCAGTCTCCAGACCTTCCAGCTCTGTCTTGACTCCTGCCCATGCATAAAAAATCCATATGGCATCCACGGATTTTGTCTTCAGCGCCGTCACCTCGTCCGTCACGGTGCTGGGAATGAGTTCCACCTTATCAAAATCCCCTCCGTCTGCTTCCATCACATCCTTAATGGTCGCCTTTTCCACAGGAAGGTCCCAGGTGGCATACTTTTTCCCCTCCAGTCCCTTTGGGCGGTCCATACCCTCGCCCCTTCTGGATATAATACCTGATGTATTGTGCTGTATGACGCCTGCCACAGCTGTCACAGGAAGGGGATTATCCCCTGAAAACGCCGGCGCCAGGCTGTCCTGGAAGGACATCGCAAACTGAGCCTTTCCGGAGGCAGCCAGCACCTCTGCCCCGTTTTCCGGCGGCTGCACAATCTCCACCTCCAGGCCGGCATCCTTAAAATAGCCCTTTTCCCGGGCAACATAGATGCCTGTGTGGTTGGTGTTAGGCGTCCAGTCCAGGACAAATGTCAGCTTTCTTACATCCTGTTTCGCCGCCTGGACAGGGGCGGTATTCTCTCCTGAATCCGGAGCCTTGCCGCACCCGGTGAGAAGTACGCCCAGGCACAGGGAGGCCAGCAGCATACTTGCGCACTTATTTTTCATTTTCAATCTCTCCTCTTAATGAAACGCTGGATATCTGTTCCATGTTCTATTTCTGTTTTTGACTGGTTTCCCATGGCATACATTTTTTCTGAAGCAGTTCCACGGCCCACATCAGAATTAAACTGATGGCCGATATCAGGAAAATCACCGCGAACATCTTGTCAAAGGAAAATGCCTTCTTAACCCTTGTCATGTATACGCCCAGTCCGCCAAATCCGCCCAGCCACTCAGAAATCACGGCTCCCACCACTGCATAGGAGGCTGATATCTTGAGACTGGAAAAGAACTGGCCCATGGCACCCGGCAGCTTGATATAGCAAAATATCTGGAACCGGCCCGCTCCCATGGCCTTTAGCAGGTTCACAGCATCCGGGTCCGCTGCCCTGAATCCGGTGAGCAGCCCCACCGTTATGGGGAAAAAAGTGGTAATCACAATGAGTATGACCTTGGGAGTCATTTCATAGCCAAACCACAGTACCAGAAGAGGCGCAATGGCCACAGCCGGCACTGTCTGGGTCAGTACAATGATGGGATAAAATGCCTTGTATGCCTTGTCAAACCGGTCCATCAGCACGGCCGCCCCAAAGCCCGTGGCAATTCCCAAAACAAGTCCCATCCCTGCCTCGGTCAGTGTAATCCTGGCATTCTCCATAAGGGCCGGGAATTCCTTTATAAACGCCTCTGCTACCTGGACCGGTGAAGGCAGCATAAATCCCTCCACCAGACCAAGGGATACAGAAAGCTGCCACAGGATGAGGATGACCAGGATGGCGGAAACAGACCACAGTTTACTGGTGATGCTTGGTGACTTTCTTTTCAATGGTAAGCACATCTCCTTCGGGGTGGTAAGAAACCTTAATGTATGCAGCCACTGAGGGCGCCCCTGCCCTGACTGCAATATGCTGGCACTCTTTTACAATATCCATCAGCTGGTCATAATCCCCTTCAATGGTTGTCTCAAAGGGACCTACATAATAGTTTAACCCCGTACTCTTGATGTAGTCGATGACCTGGTCCACGATACGGATTAATTCTTCGTCATTTGCTGCCTTGGGAAGTGACTGGATTGCTACGCTTGCGTTCATATTATTTCTCCTTTTCTCTTCAAATCATACGGAATAAAAAATCCCGTCCGGATAGTCCGGGCGGGATAAAACTTACAAAAATTCACATCTTCTGCAGGCTTCCTACGCTGGCATTATCCAGATCAGGTATCAGGGTTCAGAACATATTCCATCTCAGCCGGATTCCACTCCAGCACCCCTTTTCATTGTTGGGACAAGTATACTACGGCTCATTTTAAAAGTCAATAGGTACTGCTGCAGCTGTCATGCACACATTTCAGATATCCCGGAATGCCCTGTAACACGCCTGGGTGGCGGAGCGGTCCAAAACCGCGTATACAATGATGTCAAAGTCACCGGGAAAATACTGCTCCAAAAGCTCCTTCCACCAGCCCGCCACCTTAACCGGATCATTGCGGAATACGCCGCATCCGTAGGCGCCCAGTATCAGGTTTCGGCAGCCCCGGGAGGCAAAGATGGCAAGGGCCAGCTTCATGCGGCGCTTCATGGCCTGCTCTGCTAAAGCCCTGTCTTCCCCCTTCAGGATCACCTGCCCCATATTGACAGCCGGAAGGGTGAGCACAGAGGCTTCCACAGGTTCCTTAAGCAGGCCAAACCTTCCGTCCCGGAAAAACACCACATCCGGCGAAAATATGGCGTGATCTGTATAAATCATGGTACTGCATGCCCGGTTCATCCTATAATACGTTTCGTGGGCCGTAAGTGTCTTATAGAGGCAGCTGCTGGCAGCCAGGCTTTCCTCCTGGGCCATGGCTCCGTTTATAAATCCGCCGCCCGGATTCTTGGCGCTGGCAAAATTAAGGACAGCGCATCTGCACTGATTCTCTCCTGCCAGCTTAAGAATGGCATCCACTGTGGAACAATTCCATGTACAGCACTTATATTTTGCTGTCTTTTTAGTAACCGTCTCATATTGCTCCAGCAGCCGCTCCCCCTGTTCCGGCGTAAAAAGCACGCTTTTCTTCACTGACTCCTGCTGGCGGGCTCTGATTTCCACCACAGTTCCCTCTGTCTCATACCAGCCCTTTTCCATAATGTCCAATGTCTGTCTTGCAATTGCTTTTCTGTCCATATCTTAAAATTCCTCCCATTTCCTCCTGTAAAGGCGCGAGGGGCGGTGGCCTTCCCGTTCCGTAAAGGAATCGGTTTCCTCCACCAGAGAAGCTATCTTGCGGCGGAACGCAGGCTTCAGAAGGCATTTGTCCAGAATCACTTCATATACCTGCTGCAGCTGTGTCAGGGTAAATTCCTGCGGCATCAGATGCAGGGCCAATCCCGTGTATTCCACCTTTCCGCGAAGCCTTTCCAGGGCGCAGGATATGATTCTGGCGTGGTCAAATGCCAGCCCCCGGTTATCCGTTATCTTATATTCCACGGTCTCTGCCTGTCTGTTTTTCCTGGTTATCTTCTCAATTCCGGAACAAAGTACCGTATCATCCGTCCATAATTTAAGTTCATAGTGCTGTATATGTTCCACTGACTCCACCTGCCCGGTATCCTGGCTGCGCCTGTAATCCCGGTGTTCATCGGTCAGCCTGTAGGAAATGCGGAACCATCTGGCATTGTCGGCGTCATCACCGGCCTGTATCGTAAGCCGGCTGCAGTCCACCAATGCCATATAGGAACAGCTCATGACCCAGGTTCTGGGATCCCTTCCCGGTTCACTGAACGTGTACAGCTGTTCCATATACCCATAATCCAGTCCGGTTTCTTCTCTCAGCTCTCTTCTGGCTGCCTGCTCCGTTGTCTCCTCCGGCCTCACAAAACCGCCCGGCAGGGCCCAGCATCCCAGATAGGGATGACCTCCCCTCTGAATCAGGAGAATGCTTAGGTTCTTTTCCGGAAGCTTCCTGTAATTGGATTCCTCCTGGTCCGTCACCGTGAAAATGGCCATATCCGCCGCCACTGACGGGCGGGCATAATGACCGGGATTGTAGCTTTTCAGAAACTCTTCTTCTGTCAGACCGTTCCTGTCCCGCAGACAGGGAGTGTTTTCTTTCTTTTCTCCCATATCAGTCCATCCCCTCCTCTTTTTCAAGCAGCAAATCCCTGGCCTCTGTCAGGGCAAACCCCAGCAGGTTGCTGCCCTTCCATTTCAGCGGACACTCTGCGTCCGGGTTGTTCTTTCCCATACCGATTCCCCAGATACGGTCCCTTGGACTGGCCTCCACCAGAATCCGTTTCCTGGTGGATTTTAAAAACTCCCACAGCTCCGGATTCTGGGAAAATTTTGCCATATTCCCTTTGCGCACCAGTTCATAGCAGGCGGCATCCCAGGTTTCCTTGTCAAAATTCTTCACTGCCCTCCCATAGGCTTTCATGGCTTTTGGCTCCCTGGCCTCCATAATGTTCCCCAGCATGTCCCTGTCACCGAACATTCTAGCCTTCTCCGCCATCATAAACTGCTCTGCGCAGGAATAAACTGTGCCGTCTGCCGTGAAGCTGCATTTCCACCACTGGCTCAGACATGCTTCCGTGATAAGCCCGTCTGCCGATGGGGTGTGTCCCCAGAAAAATAAAAATTTAAAATGCTGGCCTGCAATGTATGCTTTTTTAAGTGCTTCCCATGTATATACCATTGTGTTTTACCTCCCTGTGAAAACTGTGAAATCCGTGTAATCCGCCATTGTGCTGCATTGCCGTAAATCCCTGGGGCTGACATTGTCTGTTGTCCTCAGGCAGTTATTACCGGATAGATATTATTTTACAGTTATTATCTTTTAATTATTATCTTTTTGATAATATCATAATAACCAGATATTCCAGTTTTGTCAAGAAGAACATTACCCGGAAATCACCTGTGAATCACCTGCAAACATTTCCTGGGAATCATCTGCAAGCATTACGCGAAAATCACATGGTAATCCCATATCGGATAAAATACCGGATAAAATAGGGGATAAAAGCAGCCTTTGCATATTGGCATATCTGCATTCACCGGCCGGCCCGCTGCGTCTGGCTCCGGTCCTTTTGATCAAAAAAGGGCCTCTGCCCTGCAAAAGCTGACAGAGACCAGGCCTTTCTTAAGTCACGGACACCGCCCCAGAGATGACGGATGACGTATCGGCGGCACAACGTATTTTCTGCCTACACCTCAAAATCCTCTGAGTGAAAATTGCTGTAAAACCTTCCTGAGACAGCCGTAAAACGCATCACACAGTAATCCGGGTCCGTGACTCCTCCCGGATAATACATGGTATCTCCTTCACGCCATATCATTTCCTTGCTTTCGCTGTCCTCCAGTATCTCCATGGTTCCCTTTAACATGGCCCCCCGGAAGAAGCGCCTGTCGCAGAAATAGATACAGGCCTTCGGATTCTCACGGTACTGCGCTGTATGTCTGGATGAGGTATTGGTGGTAAAATAGAACACCTTTATCCCCTCCCGTTTCCGCGGCGCCAGCATGGCCTTGACAACGGGAAATCCCTCCTCATCCGCCGCTCCTATAAAGGCCACGGTCTGTTTATCCGCCAGATTCCCTATGGTTGTTTCTGCATCCCTCATGAAAATGCCTCCTCTCATATTCCCTTCATATTTCTTCCTGTTACCTCTGGAAATGCGCATACTGCCGGTCCCCATTCCCTCAGCCACACTCTAACATGAAAGATGCTCTCTGTAAATTACACACTTTTTTGTAACCATGGGGTAAGGCGTGTCTGATACCCCCTTAATCCAGCAATCCCTTTTTGCGCAGGAATTCTTCTTTTCCGTCCTCCATCATCATCTCGATTCCGATTCCCTGCATGATAACCACTGCTTCCAGCATCTTAGTCCCCCTGCTGGTCAGCGCGTATTCCACCTTTAAAGGATATCCCTCATAGGATGTCTTTGACACCATTCCGTAATCACAGAGCTCCCTTAACTGTTCTATGAGCATTTTCTGGCTGATTCCCTTTATCTCCCGTTTTAAACCGGCCAGGGAATGGGGCCCCTGGCCTAACTGCCACAGGATGATGGGTTTCCATTTTCCCTTGGTAATGTCATGGGTCAGTTCCAAAGGACATGTGTACTCTGTCCTCGTCTTCATTTTTCTTTTCCTCCTTTTCCCGTCTTGTCCTCCACCAGGGAAATCAAGGGAAACATATCGTTATAATGTTTCTGGATGAACATTCCGTTTCTCTGCCTGTACAGCCGGGCAGCCAGCTTATCCGCAATGGGAAGGATTAACCGCTCATGGGTGCACAGCATAGGCGCCACCTGTCGGACGCTTCCTGTCACCTGATAATTCAGGCACCCGCAGGTGCAATTGCAGCGCTGTTTTACCGCGCAGCCGCTACATTCAGGTTTATCTCCCCGGCTCTGCGCATACAGACGCTGCCTTTTGGCCTGGTCTATGCCCTCATCCACAGTGCCGATGGCATAGCCTCTGTGGCCCGCAAACTGCGTACAGGGATAGAGAACGCCGTCCGGAGCCACGGAAATCTGCTTTAAGCCCAGCTCGCAGCGCTCATGGCAGTAGGCATCCCCCTTAATCCAGCTGGCTATCTTGACCTCAAAAGGGCTGAAATAGAATTTTTCCTCCCTGCAGGTCATTTCATAGTAAAATTCCGCAAGTTCGCTGTACTGGGATTTCAGCTGGCTGACGGATCCCTTGTCCCATGCCCCTGCATAGTTCAGGCTGCATATAAAATACCGGAAACCTTTATTCCACAATTCCTTTATCCCTCTGGCATACTCGCCAACTGTCTCCGGGCATACCGTCATCATAACCGGCGCGTAAGGGTGGGCGGCCAGCAGTTCTTCGGTCACGGACTCCAGTTCGTCATAGCTGCCCCTTCCGTCCTTATGCCTTCGGAAAAAATCATGGGCCTTTTTCGTTCCATCATGGGACAGCGCGATTAATATGCGGTTTTTTCTGGAATAGTCCAGAAATTCACGGTCTAAAAGCGTTCCGTTTGTAGTTATCTTAAAATGGAATCTGGTATTCAGGGCGTTTTCCATGTCCCGGCAGGCAGCAGCTGTGCGGTAAATCACATCCCTGCACAGCAGGGGCTCCCCGCCGAAGAATACGATGCCGCAGGAGGACTGCCCTTTCCCGGCTGCCAGAAGAGCCGCCTTTTTGGCAGTCTCCGCCGTCATATAGTCCTTCTGGTGACACTCATAACAGTATCCGCAGGCCAGGTTGCAGGCATTGGTCAGGTGAAGCGTCACATGCATCAGATTACCCCCTGTCCTTTCAGCCAATCCAGGAAATCCCGCACCTGGGCGCGCAGCTCCTCCTCTGATTTTGCCCTTGCCATGGCCTCCTGTTCCAGCTTGGCTCCTTCCCAGTCAAAGGTCATCCCCTGTTCCTCTGCCTTTGCCATGGCGTCATACGCGCCTTCCATATCCACATCATTACACGGGTCATAAAAGATTCCCAGAGCTATGTCAGGTCCATAGGAAACCAGTTCCTCCCTCAGCTGTTCTGCGGTGCCCTTTGTATCATAGAGTGTAAAGGTGGCCGCGGCTTCCTCATTCTCCTTTCTCCATTCATACACATCATCTTGGGAGATGAATTCAAATGCTATCTTATTATCTGCGTCCGCTCCGTCCAGACATAAATCACCGTCCCTGAGGGACTGCTTTTTCTCTGTTTTGCCGCTGAACAGACGGCTCTCCGGCAGTTTTACATCCTCAAGCACAGGCGGGGTGTTCCGGGAAAATGTAATCCCTTTGTAGCTTTCCGCCTCGGATTTTATAATTTCCCAGGCCTCCTCCTCTGACAGGAAAAATGGCGCGGTCACCGCTATACAGCCATAGGCGCCTGTCCCCTCCCCGTGGATGAATACAGGAGCCACCAACCCCTTATGAGCTTCTCCGTCCTCTGTTTTGCCCCCGTAGTCCTGGCCTGCACCTCCTGCCCCTGTATCTTCCGGCTCCCCAACTCCCGGTTCCGTATTCCCAGGTTTCACACCTCCCGGCTCCGTATCTCCCCGGGCTGCGCATGCGCACAATGCCAGGGACATTCCCAGAGCCGTCAGCACCACACCGTTCCCAGACCATCTGTGCGGCACTTTTTTTAGCAGTTCGGGACGGGATTTCATGTCAGCCCCGGTGGGATATCCGGGTTTCTTATAGTAAACAACAGGTGTTACTTTCATTCTGCCAAAATCTCCTTTCCTCCCCACTCCACCACGGTGAAGCCCCTGCGCTCAAAGGGGGCTAGCTCCGGTTCCTCCGCCTGGACAGGCTGCTCCAGCGGCATGTATACCATGAATACCCTCAGTATGCTGTCCGGCTTTGGCGATATAAAAAGCCCGGCCGTCTCCTCATAGGCTTCCTTCTGGAATGTAATCAGGTTATAAGGATTGCCCTCCATCCTGGGCAGCCAGTATTCGATGAATGCTTCATACTCCTTTTCCTTCAGCCCCAAATGCTCCAGCTTCTCCCTGAGAAACGCCTCTGTCCCGCTTCCCAAAACCACAAACCCTTTCGTCATGTCATACGCTGTGCGGTCTTCTCCTTCCCAGAACAAATAGGGATATTCCTTCCCGTCGTTATGATCCACCAGTCTTCCATCCGGCCAGGCCGTCACCTTCCATCCATCCCCGTAGGCCGGAATCGTGTCCGTAAGCCTCCCATCATAGTCCAGCCTGACACTGACCTCCTGGGCCTGTTCCGGGTACAGGTAAATCACCGGTTTCTCAGCCAGCGTCAGGTCGGGCCTGTTGTCCGCACAGTAAGACAACGCCGCCACACATACTATGACCGCTGCCACACGCCATCTCATTTTCATAATAGTCTCCTCCTTGCATCAGGTGCTTCCGGTTCCCCAACCGCCCTGATATCTCTGATGATTCTATGGTAGCACACATGGGGCCTTTGTTCTTTTAGTAATTCTTAATTTCAGTTAAAGCTTTTCTGTCGTATGGAGAAAGCAGAGGAATTCCGGGCGGAGACCGCAGAAAACAGCCCATACGGATAAAAGGGATTCCCAGCCCTGGACAGCCTGGAACCCCTTTCATCTCCATGTTGCAGACAAATATTATAGATACATCCTACTTCTTATCCCGCTTCTTCACAGTGGGGTAATGCTCTATCAAATCATGATACCGGAAACATCCTTCCACATGGTCATTAATCACCCCGCAGGCCTGGAGATGGGAGTAAACCGTGACCGGACCCAGGTACTTGAAACCGCGTTTCCTCAAATCCTGGCTGAGCTGCTGGGACAGGGCGTTCTGGGCCGGGATTTTTCCCTTTTGATGGCCTGCGTAGAGAATGGTCTTTCCCCCGGAAAAGCCCCATATGTACGAGCTGAATGAGCCGTATTCCTGCCTGACCTTCTGGAAACACCTGGCATTATGGATAACAGCCTCTACCTTTCTGCGGGATTTAATCATTCCTTCACAGGACAGAATCCGTTCAATATCCTCCTCTTCATATGACGCAATCTTGTCGTAATCAAACCCGTCAAAGCACTGTCTGAAGATTTCCCGTTTCTGTATCATCATATTCCAGTTCAGCCCGCACTGCATAACTTCCATCATGAGAAACTCAAACTGCCTGTGGTCATCATGAAGAGGGACGCCCCATTCTTCATCGTGGTATTTCTTCATCTTTTCATTGCACAGACACCATGTACATCCATCCATATGCCCCGGACCTCCTGCCGTATATCCGCTTTCACTGCTGATGCATCCAACCGTTTCCCAACCAATCCCTATTTTCCAAATGCCTCATCCGCAGCCTTCCATGCCCCGGCAATCCGGTCGCACCACGCATCAAACTGCGGATCCGGTGTCTGGCTCTCCGGATGGTCCATCATATAGCGGACCGAGCTTCTAATCCCCTCTGCCATGGATACGGTGCATACAAAATCAGGCACAGCCCTCTTGATTTTTGTGTTGTCAAACAGGACTGTACACGCCTTATCCCCCAGAAGCTGGCCTGCAAAATCATATTCCTTTCCGTGCTCTGCCAGAAAATCAGATGCCACATGAAGGGCGTTAAGAGGTCTGTCCAATGCCTCTGCCAGCGTTTCATAAATCTGGTTCCATGTCATGGACTCATCGCTGGTAATATGGTAGGCATTGCCTATGGCATGGGGATTGCCCATCAGGCCCACATACCCCCTGGCAAAATCAGCGGAATGGGTCAGTGTCCACAGGGAGGTGCCGTCCCCCGGTATGATAACCGGCTTTCCCTCCAGTATCCGCTTTAATATCTGCCAGTTTCCCTTATGGCCATGTATGGCTACCGGCGGCTTTTTACCATCATATGTATGGCTGGGGCGCACAATCGTTACCGGGAATCCATTCTTGCGGTATGCTGCCGTAAGCACCTCCTCCGCATCAATCTTTTTACGTGAATATTCCCAGTAAGGGTTGATTAAAGGCGTGCTCTCCGTTATGGGACAGCCTGCCGCTGGTTTCTGGTACGCGGACGCGCTGCTGATAAAGATATACTGCCTTGTCTTTTCCTGGAAGAGCCGTATGTCGCGTTGCACGTCCTCCGCCCCATATGCAATGAACTGGGCCACCACATCATATGTCCTGCCCGCCATTATACGGGCCACTGCTGCCTCGTCGTGAATGTCCGCAACCATGGACTCCATCCCCTCCGGCACAGGTTTGGAACCCCTGTTGAGAAGGGTAACCTCCCATCCTTTCTCCATGGCCAGCGCTGCCACCGCTGTGCTGATGGTTCCTGTTCCCCCTATAAATAAAGCTTTCATTATGATACCTCCCTGCCTCTGACTAACTGTTACTGCCTAACTGTTTCTGCCTAACTGTTACTGTCTTCTGCTTTTATGGCCCACCGCATTTTCGTGGAATGGGCACGGCTGTTCATCCTGCACTCCTCTGCCGAAGGACGTATCACATCCCCGGCAACCTGGCTGTAAAGGCCTGCCCTGTACATTTCCTTAAATGATTTCTTCACAATCCTGTCCTCGCCGGAGTGAAAGGTCAGGATGGCTGCCCTTCCTCCCGGCTTTAATACGCCGGGAAGCTTGTCCAGAAATTCATACAACACCTCGAATTCGCTGTTTACATCAATGCGCAGGGCCTGAAATGTCCTCTGGCAGGACTTCTTCACTGCCTCCTTCCGTTCCTCCTCCGGAATGAACG
>ENA-OPSU01000710-OPSU01000710.1-human-gut-metagenome-genome-assembly--contig:-NODE-710-length-15805-cov-3.290794_pt1 | contig 15805 bp, 16 predicted proteins | sample MGYA00241811_ERZ501913 | MGnify/ENA primary metagenome ERZ501913 (study PRJEB25962, sample SAMEA2042113) | human gut metagenome | biome: human gut; feature: human-associated habitat; material: faeces...
AATAAACCGGCAGAAAAGGCAGTCCGCATTTCCGTCATAACCCCGCCGTCCATGGGGGATTTGGAGGAAGGGATTAGACGGTTGAGGGGGATTCTGGGGTGAGCCGTATCAGTCTTTTCCTAGCGCCATCATATACTCTGATCTGAGAACATTGGCCTGTCAAGCTTGGGATTCACTATGGGGTAATCCTCCCGATAGTGAGCCCCCCTGCTTTCCTGTCTTCTCAATGCGGCCTCCCCCATAAGACATGAAGCTGTAATCAGACAATACAGCCGGAAGGCTTCCATATTAATTGCATCCTGCCTGGGAGACTCTGCAAGCTGCCGTCCAATCCGCTCCACAGTGCCAAGTACCTGCATAAGACCGGCTTCATTTCTGCTGATTAAAAGATGATGCTGGTTTACCGACTGCAGTTCATGGATTAAACCTTGTGTGTCCGCCTTTCTGTGTAGTATTTCCCACAATCTGTCATCCGGGTACATGGCAGCACTTTCTCTTTGCGGACGGTGGATACCTGCCCACTTTGCTGCATTTGTCCCCGCTATTTTCCCAAACACCTGGCAGGTCACCATCATATTCCCGCCCAGGCGGTCCGCTCCATGAGGACCGCCTGCCACTTCTCCAGCCGCATACAGTCCCGGCAGCGATGTGCTGCCTTCTGCATCAATGCATACCCCGCCGTTAATAGCATGGGCAAATACATTAATCTCCACCTTCTGCGTTAACAGATCCACCCCCTTGTCCTTCATATGGTTGCGAGCCACCGGCCACATGTGATGGAGTCCGCAGTCATCCGGTACATGACAGATATAATCATCTTTCATATGTCTTAAATCAGCAATGATACCTCCATGGCGTCCTCCTCTACCGGCTCTGATTTCCTTTTGAATTGCTATTTCTAAATATTTTGAATCATCACTGGATGAAAACGGGAAGTGTTTTCTATGTTCATCCATCACATATTCCGGTTGCATAGAATCTGGTATGTACTTTTCAAGGAAACTCTCTCCCTCCGAATTAGTCAGTAGAGGATGGGCTGCCCAGATATATCCGTTAAATATATTCATAAGAGGGTGTGAAAATCCGATTCCGCTCTGCATGAATTCCATATTAACCAATCTGGCACCTGATTCGTATGCCAGCATATATCCGTCTCCGCTGACATCCCCCGGATTCAGGTTTTTTTCAAAAGCCTGGGATGCGCCTCCGGATGCCAGAATGACTGCTCCTGCAGAGATATAGATTAGCTTCCCCCGCGAATCCACCCCCCATGCTCCGCAGCATATTCCATTCTTCTTCGCCAGCTCTATGATAGTAACTCCTGTCAGGGACTGAATATCTGGACGTCTGCGTATCTGCCGGATCAATGCCTGTACAATTGGTTCTCCATGGCCCCGTATGACATGTGTACGGGGAATGCTTGCAAAACAACTTTTAAATGTATAATATCCGTCCCCTTCCCTGTCAAATTCGACCCCCCATGATTCAAGTTCATCAATTGTCTCAGGTGCTCCTTCAGCCAGGATTGCAGCCAGCTTTTCATCCGCCATTCCCTGTCCGGCAGCCATTATATCCTGGTAATGACATTCCACATCTCCCGGCACATGGGGATCCCCTGCGTTATATCCGGCCATCTCTGCCACAGGATATGTAGTGGCCCCGCCTAATCCAAGCGGCATTTTAGCAGCTATGATTACATCAGCTCCTGCGTCGCAGGCTGCTAAGGCTGCCCTTAAGGCCGCCCCTCCTCCTCCTATAACCAGTACATCTGTCACCAATCTGTCCATTTTCAGTTCCTCTCTGCCTATATGATTATCTGAACTGCGGGGAACGTTTGCCAAGGAACGCATCTACCCCTTCTTTACAGTCCTCTGTTTTGAATATGCTCCGGCTAAATTCCAGGTTTTTATAGAAACATTTATCTGAGGATACCATGCCGATTTCCCGTACCCCCTTCTTTATCAGCTTGATAGCTTCAAACGGTTTATGAGCGATTCTTTCAGCCAGGTCAAGCGCAGCACTGACTGTCTTGCCGGCCGGAGCCAGTCGGTTGACCAGTCCGAGACGCAGACAGTCCTCTGCATCAATGAATTCTCCTAAAAACATCATCTCCATGGCTTTGGAAGCACCAACTAATTTAGGCAGTCTGAAAATTCCTCCGCTTCCCGGAAAAACCCCCAGATTAATCTCTGGCTGTGCAATTCTTCCGCTTTCGGAAAGAATTCTCAGGTCGCAGGCCATTGCCATCTCGTAGCCGCCGCCGCATACATTTCCTTCCATGGCAGCGATAACCGGCTTATCCAGAAATTCAATTGCATTGAATACTTCATTCTCCTTCTGCAGCTTTTTTCCAATTACATCATCCCAAACCAGAGGAAATTCCTTTACATCAGAACCTACGCAAAAGGCTTTTTCTCCAGAGCCAGTAAGCACCACCACCCGTACTTCATCATCCTGTTCCAATCGGAACAGCGTTTCCTTTAACTCGCGGCTAAGTTCCAGGGTCACCAAATTAAGCGGCGGATTATTTAAAGTAATTAGCGCTACCTTATCTGCTGGTTTCTCTACTAAAATCAGGTTGTTTTCATACTCCATATCAATTCTTCCTTTCATGATTTCTAACAATCAGTCCCTTTCTCTCTAACTGGTTTAATTCCCGCTGGGTATACCCGGCTTTTTCTAATATCTCGTCTGTGTGCTGGCCAAAAGCCGGGGGCAGATTACGGACTGCCGGACGTACGCCGTCGTAATAATTGGCATGCCCTAATCCCCGCAGAGTCCTGCCCTCACTTTCCCCCAGCTCTATAAACGGCCGATTATAAAGAATCTGGTCATCCTTCATTACCTGCTCATACTCATTTACCGGAGCAAACCACATATCCTCCATGCGTTCAAATATCTCCACCCACTGCGCTGTTGTCTTTTTCTGCATTTCCTGATTTATCATCTGGTCAAATTCCACGCGTCTCTCCATGGCATCCTGTTCCGTAAAGTTCTCTATAACACCAGGAGTAAATAAGCTGCACAGCCGGTCATGATGTGTCAAGGATACTGTTATGCATCCGTCCGCCGTAGGATATACCCCATATGGGGACTGATGTATCCTGGTGGACAAGCCGGTATCTGCCCGGTCAATAAATCTCCCTCCATTTAAATAATAACCAATTGTTTCAATCTGCAAATCCAGGGAAGCAGACAGCAGACTGGTCTCAACCTTATGCCCTTGTCCTGTTATGTTCCTGTGGCGGGCTGCTGCAATAATTCCCAAAGCTATAAGTACTGCCGCATGCTGTTCAATGAGGGCTGCCCCTGCCGGAACAGGCGGTTTTGAACCTGGACCGTTCAAAGAGGCCAGTCCGCTTTTCGCCTCCATCAGCAGTTCATCATCCGGATTCTGGCAGCATCCGCTGCCATCCGCTGTACAGATGCACCATATAAGCTGTTTGTGAGACCTGAGCAATTCATCATATTGGATGCCCCACCCCTCCAGCAGTCCAGGAGGAGAATTATCCAGTACAATATCATAGTCCTGCAGCAGGCGGTGTAATATATCAATGCCTTCCGGTGACTGCGGATTGAAGGAAATACTCTTCTGATTCCGGCCTGTCATCTGAAAAAACAGACCGTTTTCCCCATCCAGAACACTTCCAGGCCGGATACGGCCTGTCATATCCCATTCCACCCGCACAACCTCGGCTCCCAGATCAGCCAGTATCTGACTGGCTGAACCGCCATAAAGCCCATGGACAAAGCTGAGTATCTTCATACCCTCCAACATCATAGAATCCTCCCGATTAAGTCTGCTTCATCACAGCAGCAGCGTACTTAATGCAGGGACAAATACAATCAGGAAAAACACCGCTGTATATCCCAGAAAAAAGGGAAGCTCACCTTTGGCTATATCACCCATTTTTAATTTTGAGACAGAGGCTGCCGCAAACAGATTTACTGCCACAGGAGGAGTCATACATCCAATAACATTCGCTATACACATAATCATTCCAAAATGAATGACGCCAATTCCCAGGGTCTGTGCTATGGGCCAGAGAACCGGTACCAGAAGCACACAGGTAGCTATCCCCTCCAGGAATGTGCCGAACACAAGCAATACCAGGGCAACAATCAGACAGAACATCCATGGAGCCAGATTCATGGCCACAATTGCATCCACCAGCTGTCCTGATATCCCCGAGAATGTAAACAGCCATGAAAATGCTGTGGAGGTTGCAATGATGAATAAAATCATGGCACTGCTCTTTCCTGAGGCCAGAAGTATACGGTAAATATCCCGGGGATGCAGTTCCCGGTAAACAAAAACACTTACAATAAAAGAATAGATAACTGCAACGGCCGCTGACTCAGTGGGCGTCATAAGCCCGGAATATATACCTCCCAAAATAACAAACGGAAGAAAAAGGGCAGGCAGTGCATGGATAAAATGTTTTGCAAGCTGGCTGACGCTTGTCCTCTCCGTATTTTTAGGCCACTTCTCCTTATTGGAATAGTAGATGCAGATTACCACCAGTACAATGGAAATCATAAGTCCTGCTACAATTCCCCCCTTAAACATATCCCCTACCGAACTGTTGGTAATGGTACAGTAAACCACCATAATAATGGAAGGAGGAATAATGGGACCCAGCCCCCCGGACACTGTCAGCAATCCTGCACACCGTTCTTTTGGATAGCCCAGACGCACCATATCAGGATAAAGCATTCCGCCGATTGCCAGCACCGTGGCCGGCGCCGAACCTGACAGAGCGGCAAAAAAAGCGCAGGCCAGTACCATTGCGTACCCCATTCCCCCTCGTATATTACCTATAATACTGTTGCAGAAATCCACCAGACGGCGGGATATTCCACCTTCTGTCATAAGATTTCCCGCCAGCACAAAAAGGGGAATCGCCATAATGGATACTGAATCCAGGGCAGTAAACATTCGCTGGGGCACCACTGCCATAGGAACGTCAAAGCACAGCAGAGACGCCATGGTCGCCGCTCCCAAAGAAACCGAAATAGGCACACCGATTATCAGTAACACAATCATGGTTCCGAACAAAATTATTGCAGTCATGACGCATCCTCCTTTCCTTGGTCTTCCGCCGCTTTTTCCATAACCAGGCAAACCAGCGCTGCTGCCTGTATTACGGTAATGATTCCAAAGCTGAGGGTCAATGCAAAGTAAGGTATGGCCATGGGCAGATGTAAACCAGGTGATACCTGCCCGGAAGACAGCTGTGTTTTAAGAATGGTAAAGGATGAAAAAAAGCAGACTCCGGAAAAAATCGCCACCACGGCCTTTGAAATAATCCGCACTACCCTTCCTGTCATTCCGTGTATTTTATCCGTAATAGCCGTGATGGAAATTTGTGTATTGTCCCTTAATCCTGCCTCTGTTGCCAGCAGTGCCATATAAACCATGCAATAGCGTGCTAATTCCTCCAGCCATGAAACACCTGCATGGATTATATTTCGGTTAACTACCTGGGCAAAGGACGCCAGCACCATAACCGTAAATGTGGCCACCAGAATAAAATCCTCTATCTTCTGTAAATTGGCAAACAGCCTTTTCATCCTTATCCCTCCTATTTTTCAGCTTCAATCGCTTCCACCCAGGCCGGATCCATTCGGTCTGCAAACTGTTCCATTGCCGGTTCTACCAACTTTCGCATATCATCAATAGGTATCTCATAAAATTCCACGCCCAGCTCTGTCAGTTCCTTTACTGCCGCCTCATTTGCCTCCACCAGATAATCCCTCTGTCTCTGTGCTCCTGCTTTTACACCTTCCACAAAGTCTTCCCTCAAGTCATCCGGTATCTGATTCCATGCCTTGTCCGACATAAACACGCCCATATAACCAAAAACATGATTGGTCCATGTTACGTTTTTGGTTATCTCATAGTAGCGATTGGCAATCAGATTGGCGATGGCATTCTCTGCCGCGTCAATGGTGCCCTGCTGTAAGCCGGTAAAAACATCTCCGGATGCCATTGGTGTGGCAATTGCCCCCATGGCATTAAACGCCGCAATATGTAAATCATTCTCCATGGTGCGTATTTTAAGATTTTTCATATCTTCCAGGGATGTGACCGGACGGGTGGAGAAGATATTGCGGAAACCTACATCCATCCAACCCACTGTATGTATTTTCTGCTCTTCTGTTTTTTCAGCAATCAGTGTTCCGACTGTTCCATCAATAACACGATGGGCTTCATCTGCTGTCTCAAATAGAAATGGCTGGTCAAGCACCGCCATTTCAGGAATGAAAGAGGTGAGTACTGCGTTGGAGGCCGTAAACATGTCAATGGTACCCATTTGCGCACCCTCGTACATGTCTCTTTCATTACCCAGCTGCCCGCCTGCAAATACCTGTATGGTTATTCTTCCGCCGGTAGCCTTATTCACTTCTTCCGCAATGGCCAGGGCTCCCTTATGGAAATTGCTTCCATCCGGGTCCACCATTCCCAGTTTAAACGTAATGGCGTCTTTCTCAGGCTTTGCCTCCGGGACCGAATCTGCTTCTGTTTTCACATCTGAAACTCCTGCTGAAGTGGTTTCCGCATTCTTACCCTGCCCGCAGGCTGCCAGCATTCCGGCTGTTAATACTGTTGTCAACAATACTGCAATCTTCTTCATAATCAAATTCTCCTTCTGCTTTATCCTGTTTTATTTGTCCTGCTTTTTTTCGGGTGACACAGCCTTTCCCTGCTTCATCATCTCCTGAATCTGTGAATCTGAATATCCTGCCTCCTTTAGCAGCTCTATCGTGTTCTCACCAAGCTCCGGCGGCAGCCGTCTTAAAGGCACTGGTTGCCCATCATAGCGGTTGGCATGTCCGAGAACTTTCACCTCGCCTGCTACCGGATGATTCATGGTCATAAAACACTGGTTATAAACAACCTGCTCATCCTTTACAACGTCCTCATATTCATTAACCGGCGCATACCATATTCCTAACTCCTCAAATATTAACTCCCACTCATTTGTAGTTCTCTTTAACAATTCCCGGCATACCACCTTGTCAAATTCAATGCGGTTATCCATCTGATCCTTTGCCGAAAAACCTTCCAGCGCGCCTGGTGTAAATGCCTGTTCCAAATTCTCAAAGGAGGTAAGGGAGAGTGTAATGTATTTATCTGCTGTCTTATAGATTCCATAGGGTGACTGATGAATCCTGGTCGATAAACCGGTATCTGCTCTCGGTGTAAGCGTCCCACCATTCAGATAATATCCAATAGGTTCAATCTGAAGATCCAGAGCTGACCCCAGCAGGCTTGCCTCAATGCGGTGTCCCTTCCCGGTCTTATCACGGTCATACACGGCAGCGGTAATGCCCAGGGCTGCCAATATAGCCCCGTGCTGATCCACCAGCGCTGTCCCTGTAGGCATGGGAGGATGATCTCCCGGTCCTGCCAATGCCGCCAGTCCGCTCATTCCCTGTATGAGAAGATCCTGCCCCGGCTTTCTCACCTTGGGTCCACTGGAACCATAACCCGTACAGGAGCAATAGATGACTCCAGGGTTTAATTTTTTCAATTCTTCATATCCCAAACCCAGTTTATCCATAACTCCAGGCCGGAAGTTTTCCAAAATCACATCATACCCCTTATCACGGACCAGCCTGTAGATGGTCTCCCGTCCCTCGTCAGACTTTAAATCCAAAGCAACCCCTCTTTGATTGCGGTTCGCCATGAGGTAGAAAACGCTGACCCCATTTTTGTACGTATTGCAACCGGACCAGCCCCTCTCATAAGCACCCCTGCAAGACTCTACCTTTACCACATCGGCTCCCAAATCCGCCAATGCCTGTGCTGCTGACGGCCCCTGCAGATAATGGGTAAAACTAAGAACCTTTACTCCTTCTAACATTCTGAACATTCCCCTCCTTTTAATATTTTTACAGATTATAAACGTTTATAATTTCTTTCTTAAAAAAATCCGAAGAATAAACACTACGCTTCGAATCAAACATTTAAAATTATAAACGTTTATAATTTTATGTTTTTAAAATAACACACATAGATTGTATTGTCAATAGTTCTTTGTCAGATTTTTTATTTTTATAATATTTGGTTATCTGTTTTTGTCTAAGTTTCACAAACAGGTATCCCCTCTTATATCGCATACTGACTGCCGAACAACAAGCTCTCCTCTTAGACGGGCGGGAGGAGCAGGGCTGTTGCCAGCTATACATTCAAGGAGATAATCCACACCTCCCTTAGCCATCACATCCTCCGGCTGACGAAAACTGGTGAGAGGCGGCATCATAAGTGAGGCCATTGAAATATCATCATAGCCGGTAACCGAAAAATCTCCGGGGATCGAAAGTCCGCAATCACTAGCCGCACTATATGCGCCAAAACACAGCATATCATTGGCTGCTATTAAAGCAGTGGGTCTGTCCCTGCCTTCAAGTACCTTCCGTATCCTCATATAGGAATCCTGTATGTCCTTTATATCAAAAATAAACTGCTTGGCGCATTGTTCCAACCCATGTTCTCTCAATGCCTCCATGGTACCCTCAAACCTCTCCTGATAAATCTGATTCTCAAAGCCCAGGTAAGCAGCGCAGATATTTTTATGGCCCTTTCCGATTACATATTTCGTCACTGTATATGCTCCATAAAAATTATCACTGGGAATACAATTTGCAATTCCTTTAAAGCTTCTATTCAGGAATACATACGGAATACCGGCATTATCAAACCCACGAAAATGCTCTATATGCCTTGAACAGGGCAATATAATCACACCATCCACATTCCGCTTTTTAAGGGTATCAACCAGACGCTTCTCCTTATTTAAATCTTCATTGGAATTACAGAGCAAAATCATATATCCCTTTTTTTCTGCATATTCCTCAATGCTCTTAGCTACCTTTGGATAATATGGGTTGGTAATATCCGGTACAATTAACCCCAATGTATCTGTACTTCCTATCTTAAGGCTTCTGGCCGAATAATTTGGCTTATAATCCAGCTCCCTGACCGCGGACAATACCTTTTCCATGGTCTTCGGTGTGATATTTTCTTTATTTGCAAGGGCACGGGACACCGTACAGATAGATACCCCAGCCAGTTTTGCAACATCCTTAATCGTTGCCATCTTCCATCCCCCAAATTGTAAACGTTTATAATTAAACACTACCATTTGTTTCTTAAACTGTCAAGAATTTCCCTGCTGTGGGGGGGATATTTTATATTGAACTATTTTATTGTTCAAAAAGGCCGTCCCGAAATTGCCAAAATCTCAAACCGGCATTTTCAGGACAGCCTGTTATAAAATTATATGTATCACGCCTCTACACGGCCCCAAACTTCTCCTGAGCATCCAGCACATACTGCACATAGAAGGCAGCTCCGTTCACCAGAGCATCCTCATCCAGATCAAAGCGTTCATTATGAAGGGAATAGCAGCAATCCTTTGACTCGTTGCGGCATCCTACAAAAGCGTAAACCCCTGGAAATTTTTCCAGAAAGTAGGAAAAATCCTCACCGCCCGGCGTGCCTGCATATTTTACCAGTCCCTTGTCGCCCAGGATTTTCCTGACGGACTCCGCCGCAATCCCGCTGCAGTACTCGTCATTGATCGTTGCCGGGATATCAGAATAATAGTCAAACTCATATTCAGCCCTGTAAGCTTCACAGGTGCTCTTTATGATACGCTCAATCATACCCGGCAGTTCCTTCTGGAGCTTGGGATTGAAGGTGCGCACCGTACCGCTGAGCTCAGCCGTCTCGGCAAAAACATTAGCCATTGTACCAGAATGAAAGGTACAAATACTGACCACCACCGTATCCATAGGGCTGGTCTCCCGGCTGGCAATACTCTGAAGGGCATCCACTACCTTTGCCCCCACATAAATGGGATCCACCGCGTACTGGGGCATGGCGCCGTGTCCGCTTTTCCCGATAATCTTAATATTCATGAAGGAAGCCGATGTATAGCGGGGACCTGGATCCACGGAGATGGTGCCGCTCTCCAGGTACGGGAATATGTGCATGCCCGCCACCGTATCCAGCTTTCCCACCTTTCCGGACTCCAGCACCTTTACCGCGCCGTTGGTCAGTTCCTCCGCCGGCTGGAAGATAAGTTTTACCGTGCACTTAAGCTCATCCTGATGTTCTGCCAGAACCCTGGCCGCTGTCAGAAGCATGCTGATATGTGCGTCATGTCCGCAGGCGTGCATGACGCCCTGGTTCTGGGAACAGTAGGGAAGATTCTTAACCTCCCGGATGGGAAGCGCGTCGATATCGCAGCGCAGGCCAATCACCGGCTGGTCCTCTTTTCCTTTCAGGGTGGCAATAGTGCCGGTTCCCGCCACCTCCTCATAAGGAATCCCCATCCCGGCAAGTTCATCCCGGATCCGTCCTGCTGTCTCCACCTCCTTCCAGCTCAGCTCCGGATGCTTATGGAATTCCCGCCGCATACTGACGGCATAATCATGATATTTCCCAACTTCTTCTATTACGTTCACAGTCAAAATCCTTTCTTACTAAATTTCTTCTTACAGGATTGCCCTTTTTTATATACCTTTTTATATCCCCTCTTATATACCCTTTTATATGCCCTTTTATATGCCTTATTTATACCTTTTTATTTTACCTGCTTCACAGGTACGCCGGTTAAAACGGACCATAACCAATCTGAACAGCCACAAACAGAAAGATTAACTGCAGAATCAGGAAAAGTCCATGTAAAGGCAGGATAAACTTATACCAGCTCTTTAACGGTACCTTGCCAAGCGACAGGTAGATAAGCAGCGTTCCGTTGGTAAACCAGAAGGTATTGGATATACCGTCGCCAAACTGGAACGCCAGTACGGCTGTCTGCCTTGTAATATGCAGCATATCAGCCAATGGAACCATAATTGGCATGACCGCGGTGGCCTGTCCTGAGCCTGATGGAATCAGGGCATTGACAAAGAAATTTACAATGAACATGCCCACCGTGCTCACATAAGCGGAGGCGCTGCGCATCAGATTGGAAAGCCCGTGTACCAGAGGGTCCACCAGACCGCCGTTTGTCATGGTCCACTGGACCGCTCTGGCCACACCAATGATCAGGGCGCCGCTGAAGGCTCCTCTTGCGCCGTCAAGTACCATATTAATGCCATCGTCCAGATTCACCCGGTTGATTGCAGCAGACACAATACCGCCAATCATGAAGGTAGCGGCCATTTCCGTGTAGGACCACTTCAAATTCAGGATGCCATAAATCGTAACAAGGATGGAGGCTGTCAGTGCAACGGCAGATATCTTCTTTGGAAGGTCAAACTTAAGGCCCGGGTCCACAGGAATCCGCAGGGAAGACGTGTCACTTTTATAAATCTCCACAATACCGCCAATCAGCATAACGCAGAACATCATGTTGGCTGAAGCTGTCAGTCCTTCCGGAATGGAACGGAATATGTTAAAAAACGATACCGGAGTGCGTTCCGTGGCGTGATAGCTGTCTGCCAGTACCCGGGTAACCCCGTCCACGGTTTCGCGGTCATAGGCTCCCGGTATTACAAAATAAGATACAATTGCACAGGCAATTACCATCAGTACAAGCGGCACAAAGGGATTTAAAGGCTTGTTTGCTTTTTGCTTTTCTTTCGTCATTGTTTTCCCCTTTCCCTGGCGGTATTCAAAAATAGCGTATGATATTCTCCACCAGTTCCAACATTTTCTTTACGTCCTCAATTACAACATACTCTCTCGCACTGTGTGAATGATAGATATTAAAGCCTATGGGCACGGTCCTGATTCCCAGCTGGTTGGTACAGGTGGCGTCCAGAACGCCAAAGGACCTGGCCGGTATAATGGAAAGCCCGGACTTCCTGTAGATGGAATCCAACCGCTCCAGCATATCCCTATTTTCACTGAAATCTGTTTCCGGGACATCCTCTTCTTCCCTGATATTGCATCTACACCCCATGCGCTCTGCTGTTTCTTCCGTCTTTTGACGAATCTTATTCCTGATTTCCTCCTTGATGTCATTGCCAAAACAGCGGATTTCCACATCAAACCGCGCGTACTTGGGCACTGCATTGGACGGTGAGAGGGATACCAGGTCAAATACATTGATGCTCAGGTTATCGCTGATTCTCCCCACAGGTATCTGGTGAATAATCTCCACAGCAGTCAGCAGGGCATTGATTCCCGGCTCCTCATTACGGATTACATGGGCAGCGCGCCCAATCAGTTCCACATTCATATAGAGTCTGGCGGGAGTGCGCATCAATACCTCCCCTGTCACGTAGTGGTCAATGACAATTGCCTCCTCACTCTCAATCCTGGAATAATCCGTATACTTTGCCCCATGGAGTCCCAGCTCCTGGCATACGGTAAATAGAAGCCTGAATCCGTGAAACTGGTTGTTTTATGATGCCAATCCCAAATCGGATTGGCTTATTCTTGATAAATAGTTCTTCAAAGACAGTATTTTAATGTATCTGGATTGATTTTGGTTCCAAATGACGGTTAGGAACACTAGAAATCCTTTCAAAAGGGCATGCTTTCCCCTTGGTTTCTCAAAGGCTACCTGGCAGGATGATATTTATGACCGGAAATCCGTAAATGCTATATACACCTGCGCAAAAGCATACCGCCATGTATTACTTCGGCCAAGGCCTAACAGCAACTGCCGGGCATGCTCTGTAACGTGACTTGCCATCATGATCATATTACCAATCACCGTGCGCAGCCTTCTGCGCCTGACTTTATGTTTTGTCTCTGTGCCCTTCCTGCCGATGCTTTCCTGTCCGATCATCCGCAGAATGTTATAGGCCAGGATTGCCAGTTCCAGTACCAGCTCATATGCCAGTTATTATTGAATTTTCAGGGTGCATAGGCACTTATCCAAGTGCGAAGTTTGAGAGGATTAATTTTTATTTACATAACTCTCTAATAAATCATTATCCAAACAGTAATCATTAATTTCATTATATACATCCAATGCTCCCTGGCTGCAATTTACCATAATCCATATTAGCTTCTGCTGATGCAGTTCCCGGTTAAAGTAATCATGTGTTATTTCGTTACGCAGTAGCAGCTCTCTCAGGAACGTCTTTTCCTCCTCAGTCTGCCGGAAACCAAACGTATCAAAACTCGTCACACAATAGCGAAGAGAACTTGCATTTTTATAGGTTCCTTCTTCCCGCCTCATCCACATCATCCGTGTTTATATACTGCTCACTTTTCTGCACAATCCTTTCAGCACAGCTTTTCATAAACTGTAGCATATCCTCTACCTGCATTACATTCACTGGTTCTTTTTCTTCCAGGGGTTCCAGATTAAATCCTTTTATGATATCCTCACTAAATTTCATCCTGCCATCCTCGCTTTAATTTCATCCTGCTTATGCTGACACCTTTCTCCAAACTCCACTAACTTTTTGGGATAATAGTCTGTAAACTGTATTTTTGATTTTAAAGGTGCGCAATAAACAGGCGCCTCCATCATTAGGTCTATATAGAAAATATCACTTTCAATTCCTTTTTCAGCAAAATATCCTTCCAAATACATAGATATCCTTTTATATAAATCGAAATCTTCTGTATAAATAGCGATGTCAATATCGCTCTGTCCCTCCACATAACGGGTTGTCACATAGCTTCCAAAAACAAAGACATTATACCCGTCTATACCAAACTGCTTCTCGACCTTTTTCTGCAGTTCCAGGAGCTCATACAATCTGGCCATTGTTTTTTCTCTCGCATTCTCTTTTGAAACCGTGTCAACCGCCATTTAACAGACGCCACCTCTCCGTAATCTCTTTCTATTATTATATCCGGTCTGTAATTATGTTACAACCTATTTTCCTCACATTTACAATGACTTATTCCTAAAGTAAGTGCGACCATGAAAGCTCACCGCCATCTTCCCTCGCTGCCATCCCCACATAGTCCATGAGCTGGTCCTTCAGCTCCTCTATGGTCTTATCAATTTCCGCTTCGCTACAGGCTCCTCTACAACCTTGGCGGCCCGGAGGATGTCCTCCTTCACTCCCTTTAAGAACATCTCTTTCCCACAAGCGAAAGAGCCCTTAACGCCTCCCGTATTTTTATTTTATAATCAGTTAACTCTTTTTATCTTTTATTTTAACTTCCATGTCTCTTATGTGTGAAAACTAATAAAATACCCCGGAAAAGTCATCTTCGGGGGCTTGGCATCTATTTCTTACGCCCTGAAAAACACCCATTTCCAGGCCGCAATTTCACTCAACTCCCCTCCAAAAACCTCCACATCTTGTGGTTTCATCCATTTTTTCTCTCCAAAAACCACAAGTGGCATCTAAACTACCGTAGCTTAATGTGATGCTGCGGCGGAATAGATGCCAATAATACAAATCTTCTAATGAATCTCAATCACTTCCTGATGTTCCATCCCCATCCTCTGATGCAGTTCCCTGCATCGCCGCAGTACTGCCTTCCACTGCGTATCACCTAAATCTTCCGGCTTTTTCATCCCCAAAACATTGTCAAATGATACCTCTGCATGGTTAATTGCCTCATACGCTGCCTGCTGTAATGTCTTATCCTTTTCTGAAGTCTGGGACGGAATATCCTCGTCTTCCGAAAAAGCATGGTCATGGTCCATCAGTGGATATAAGCCCATAAGCTTTCCACTCCTGTTATCCATGAAAAATCCAAAATTGGCTCCATGGCGGTCTTCATTTCCAAGTACATAATCTGCTATCTGCATTTTATAATAATTCGCAGCATCCATCTCCTTTACCATATCATATTCATTTTTATCGTGGTAACTGCAATATACCTGAAAGTCTTCCCATGGTACAAGGGCGGTTTCTTCGGAAGAAATAATACGGCATTTTACTATTTTTTCCCCACTTTTATATATTTTATCTATATGATTCTGGTCTGCTATCTTCTCCAGCCTGCTGTTTTCAGCCTCGATATAGCTTACATGGGGGATATTAAGCGCATCTAGTATCCTGCTGGCCGGCAATTCCTTTTTTCCGACTTTATACAGATAAAGTCCGTCCGCTTCCCTTATCCAGGCTTTGGCCGCCATCCCCTGAGCAGTGAACTCCGGTGTATGAATCCTCTGTACAAGTGTGTGGAATGTCCGGTTGGTACCAAGAAGAGCCGTTGATGTTACTGCTTTCTCCAATGGGTTCCCAAACAGGCTTACCTGTTCCCATGTAAATGTTTCTTCAGCGTCTTTCATCCAGTAACAGTCAGAAAGGGATGCAAAATGAAATAACCTGGCTATCATATATGGATTACTTTGGCTGATGCGAAAACCGGCCAATAGTTTTTTGGCGTTGGTCCTGCCTATGTTCATGGTGCGGTTCTCAGTCCAGCCGTGCATGACATCATCGTAGTTTACATCCGGATAACGCAGCGATATGGGAAGTAACTCATAATTCATTATTTTACTTCTGTAATCTTTTATCTCTAATACAGGGATATCTTTTAGCATGATATATGTTTTATTCATTGCAGCTCACCTCTCTTCTCTTGAACATGGTATAATCATTATATGGATTTTATTATATCATTATTTTTATGCATTATCTATTTTTTTATTGGGACAAATGCTTATTCTAATCGACATTATTCTGAGAGAAAATAATAAATACAGTTACCGTGCTAACCAAGATATTTCATGTTAGCAATCCATAGATATTTAAGAGCTGACTCTCGAAATTGTGTGGATGTTCATCGAGAAAATCGTGGTATTTTGTGGGTCAGGTCTAAAAACACAAAAGTGGCTGTCGCTTTAACAATTCTTAGTGCGGCAGCGAAGGTCACCTGGCCCGGATAGCCGAGAACACCGGTGTGAGTGCCGGA
>ENA-OPSU01000715-OPSU01000715.1-human-gut-metagenome-genome-assembly--contig:-NODE-715-length-15735-cov-3.206250_pt1 | contig 15735 bp, 19 predicted proteins | sample MGYA00241811_ERZ501913 | MGnify/ENA primary metagenome ERZ501913 (study PRJEB25962, sample SAMEA2042113) | human gut metagenome | biome: human gut; feature: human-associated habitat; material: faeces...
TGAAAGAAAAAAGACAACCGCCTCCTATTAGGAGGCTAGTTGTCTACAGTCTGAGCTGTATTGATTAATAAATACAGCAACATGCTACATACTTTGTAGTACAAAGTACAAATATAAAAGAAATGGAGGTTACGTAGTATGAGAAAAAGAAGATTGGTGAGCCTGTTGTTGGCGGCATCCCTTGCAGCCAGCGCATTGGCCGGATGTGGTTCGGGAGGAAAGACGGAAACCACTGCGGCAGCGGCAGGAGGACAGACTGAAGCGGCAGGCGGGACAGCAGGGGAGACCGGGGCGGCAGGCGGGACCAGCGCGGCTGACCTTGGGACACCATTGGCGGATGTCAGGGTAAGGCAGGCCCTTGCCTATGCCATTGACATGAATGCCATTGTGGACAGTTTGTTTGAGGGTAAGGCAGAGGTGGCTAAGAGCTTTACTGCTCCCGGTGACTGGCTGAATGCCGGCATCCCGGTATATGAGTATAATCCGGAAAAGGCAAAGGAGCTGCTAAAGGAAGCTGGATGGCCTTCCGATTATACCCTGGATGTGGTTTACTATTATGATGACCAGCAGACCGTGGACCTTATGACCATCATTGGCCAGTACTGGCAGGAGGTGGGCGTGAAGGCACAGTTCAGGAAGCTGGAAGGCGATCTGGCGGCCCAGCTGTGGGTACCGCCGGCAGATATGGAGAAGGGGCCTTCAGCAGTGAAGTGGGATTTAGCCTATGCGGCAGTGGCAGCCCTTGCCGAGAGCGAGTTCTATAATCGTTTTGCATCTACCGCATCCAATAACTCTTCTGTTCCCAAACAGGAAGGGCTGGATGAGATGATTGCAGCTTCCAACGCCACCATGGATGTGGGTGAGCAGAAGGAGGCATTTTACAAAATCCAGCAGTTCGTGGCTGAGAATGAGCTGGCCATGCCTCTGTACCATCAGGTATGTTTCATCTATACCAGCGATAAACTGGATACAGCAGGCAGCGCCTTTGGCAATGACCAGTTCTCCTACGAAAAGAACATACTGGACTGGAAGATTGACAGGGATGACCGCACCATGTACACCAACGGAGGACCTCAGGAATTCTTCTGGTATCCCATGGTCAATCCCGGGTATATGATTAATACTGAACTTGTTTTTGATAAGCTTATCAATGCAGACAGTTCATTAAATCCAACAGATGGCATGCTGGCTGAAAGCTACACGGTTTCTGAGGATGACAAGTCGATTGAGTTTGTTCTCAGGGACGGCCTTAAGTGGCATGACGATGAACCTCTGACTGCTGAGGACGTTAAGTTCACACTGGAACTTATGTTAAGGACTCCGGGTACCAATGCAGTGGCATCAGAAGTCATGAAGGCGATCCAGGGCGCCCAGGATTTCCTGGACGGCAAGACCGATAACCTGGAAGGTGTTGTCATTGACGGCAGCAAGATTACAGTGAACTTTGACACGGTTTCAGCCAATGCGCTGGCTGTATTCTCACAATGGCCAATCCTTCCAAAGCATTGTCTGGAGAATGCAAGTCCTGAAACCCTTCAGCAGGATCAGTTCTGGCAGAAACCCATTGGTTCCGGGCCATTTAAGGTGGATGAGGTGGTTCTCAACAACTATGCGACCCTGAAACGCTGGGATGGATATTATAAGACAGGAACCGGTAACATCGAGACAATTTACATGTTTGCCAGCGGTGAGAATGACAGCAATCTGGTTAAGAACGCAGGTGCAGGTAAGATTGATTATGCATGGAGCAAATCCACGGATGACGCCAAGGCAATCGAATCCATGGATGGAATGAAGGTTTCAACTGCCAACATCAGATACACCAGGTGCTTCTACATCAATCAGTTCCCTCATGAACCAAATATTAAGTAGGATGATTGGACTGCGGCGGGCCGGCTATATGACGGTCCGCCCTGTTTCTTAGAGGAGACTTCGACGAGGAGGATTTGAATTGAGTAATTATATAATACGTAAAATCCTGACACTTATCCCAATGATGCTGGTTATCAGCTTTCTGATATATCTGGGGATGGAGCTGATGCCGGGCGACGCAGTGGACTTCCTGATTCCTCCGGACGCCCTTTCAACCATGTCGCCGGAACAGCTGAATGCCATGAGGGATGCCCTGGGTTTAAATGATCCGTTTTTTCTGCGCTACCTTAAATGGCTGGCAGGACTTGTGCGGGGGGACTTTGGCTACAGCCTTCAGAGCGGCGTGCCGGTGCTGACCCTGATGAAGAACCACCTGCCTGCAACCATAGAGCTGACCCTGACTTCCCTGGTGATGTCTTCCATATTCGGTATTCTCCTGGGGGTTGTATGCGCCCTTAAGAAGGGAACTGCCCTGGATCAGATACTGAGCGTTGTGGGTATGGTGGGAGTTGCCATCCCCCAGTTCCTTCTGGGACTGATCTGCATCAACGCATTTGCCCTGCATACCAGCATTCTTCCTGTAGGCGGGAGGATGGCTTATGCGGGCCAGAATTTTATCCAGCGGCTTCCATACCTTATCATGCCGGCCACAGTACTGGGATTTTCCCTGACTTCCGGTGTGATGCGTTACGGGCGTTCCAGCATGCTGGATTCCATGGGACGGGATTACATGAAAACGGCCAGGAGCAAGGGACTGCCGGAGTGGCGTGTGAACCTGCTGCACGGCCTCAGGGCCGCCATGACGCCGGTGGTAGTGCTCATTGGATTCCGTCTGCCCATGCTCATCGGCGGCGCCGTGGTGGTGGAGGAGGTATTCCAGTGGCCGGGAATCGGCGTATTGTTTGTGGATGCGGTTCGTTCCCAGAATACGCCCTTGGTAATGATTATTGGTTTTTTCAGCGTTCTGTTGGTATTGGTGGCCAGTATTGTGGTGGATATCATTACCGCGCTGCTGGATCCGCGTATTAAACTGAGTTAGGAGGTGCGGGATGAAACATTCACTTGACAGGAAAATGGACCGGATTCTGGAACGGGAGAACTCCGGCAGGATAAAAAAGGGAATCAGGAACCGCGCGCTCAGGAAGCTGTTTGCCAACCGGCTGTCAGTGCTGGGATTTATCATATTTATCGTGATACTTGTCATGTGCCTGGGTGCGCCTTTGTTTACACAGTACAGCGCCACCAAGGTGGACCTGCGCAATATATTAAGCCCGCCCACGTCTTCCCACATATTTGGGACCGACAAGATAGGAAGGGATATATGGGCCAGAATCCTCTACGGAGGCCGTATTTCCATCGGCGTGGGGCTGGGAAGCGCCCTTGTGGCCACGGTCCTGGGTGTATCGCTGGGGACTATGGCAGGTTATAAGGGCGGCTGGTTTGACGGGATCATCATGAAGGTTTCCGAAATACTGATGTCATTTCCCCAGATTATATTGGTTCTGATTCTTGTGACCATTACGGGCCAGAGCCTGTGGAATCTGATATTCATTTTTTCCATCACAGGATGGCCTTCCATGTACCGTATGGCCAGGTCCCAGATGCTGTCGCTGAGGGAGGAGGAGTATGTACAGGCTCTAAAGGCTTTTGGTATCGGAAGCATGAGGATTGCCTTTGTACATATGCTTCCCAATGCCATAGGACCTATTTTCGTAAATATCACATTGTCTACGGCCATGTTTATCCTGCAGGAGGCATCCTTAAGCTTTTTGGGGCTTGGGGTTCCGTTAGAGGTGGCAACCTGGGGCAATATCCTGAATGCGGCCCAGGACCTGATGATACTTAAGAACTCCTGGTGGGTATGGCTGCCTGCCGGTATCGTGGTGACACTGTTTGTGGTAGGAATCAACTTTATCGGTGACGGCCTGAGGGATGCCACGGACCCGTCACAGATTGGTTAACAGCCATGGAGAGAAGGAGCGTGATATTACAGTATGAATGATAACATTGTATTAAGTGTCCGGGACCTGGAAGTGAATTTCTATAACAATGAGAGATGCAACAGGGTCTTAAGAGGGGTATCCTTTCAGCTGCAAAAAGGGAAAATTATGTGCATTGTGGGAGAGAGCGGATGCGGCAAGTCAGTTACTGCCAATTCCATCATGGGGCTGCTGCCTGACCTTTCAAGAATTGAGAAAGGGGAGATACATTTCTTCCACAACGGCAGGGATATACGGATAGACCAGTTGAAACGCAAGGGAAAAGAGATGCGCCAGATTAGGGGAGACGGGATTTCCATGATATTCCAGGACCCCATGACGGCCCTTAATCCCGTATTTACCGTAGGGTATCAGATTAACGAGTCCCTTTTGTACCATGACAGGGCAAAAACTAAAAGCGAGGCAAAACAGAAGGCCATACGTCTGTTAAAGGATATGGGAATACCTCTCCCGGAAAAACGGGTTGACGAATATCCATACCAGTTTTCAGGGGGCATGTGTCAGCGGGCCATGATCGCCATGGCCATGAGCTGCCAGCCCAAGGTGCTGATTGCGGATGAACCCACCACGGCGCTGGACGTCACCATACAGGCACAGATATTTGAACTGATGCAGGACCTTAAGAATAATAATGACGCGGCAATCCTCCTTATTACCCATGACATGGGCGTGGTGGCGGAACTGGCTGATAACGTGGCTGTCATGTATATGGGCAATATCGTGGAGAGCGGAGATGCCAGGGCTGTTCTGACCCGCTCCGCACATCCATATACTAGGGCGCTGCTTAAATCCATACCAGTGCTGGGAAGGGGGAAAAAGCAGGAGCTGGAACCTATAAAGGGTTCCACACCAGACCCATATGACCGCCCAAAGGGATGTCAGTTTGCTCCCAGATGCGGGTATGCAACGGAGCAGTGCATGCAGGAAATGCCGCCGGAGACGGAAATCGGGCCGGGGCATTTTTGCAGATGTTTCCATAATCTGATGGGGAAGGAGGGACAGCCGGATGCCGGAAACTAAGGATGTGTTGATTAAAGTCAGGAACCTTAAGACGTATTATCCTGTAAAGCAGGGGGTGTTTAAACATACGGTTGGACATGTGAAGGCCGTGGATGATGTGAGCCTGGATGTATACAGGGGAGAAATCCTGGGCGTGGTAGGTGAGAGCGGCTGCGGCAAGACCACATTGGGAAAGAGCATCCTCCAGCTCATAAAGCCTACGGAGGGAAGTATACGCTATGCCTTTGAGGGCGGGGAAAAGGAACTGATTGGCATGAATAAAAAGGAGCTGGATGAGGCCAGGTGCAAGATGCAGATTGTGTTCCAGGATCCCTACTCCTCCCTGAACCCCTCCTTTACCATATTCGGGTCCATGCAGGAACCATTAATCCGTTTTGGTGAAAAAAGCAGGAAAGCCCGGCGGGAGAAGATAGCAAAGCTGTTAGAGGCCGTAAACCTGCCTGCGGATTACATGGAACGCTATCCCAATGAGTTCTCAGGCGGCCAGAGGCAGAGGATTGGGATTGCCAGGGCCCTGTCCGTATCGCCGGAGTTCATAGTCTGCGATGAAGCTGTGTCCGCTCTGGATGTATCCATTCAGGCCCAGGTGCTGCAGCTGCTGAAAAAACTGCAGGAAGAGCGGGGGCTTACCTATATGTTCATTACCCACGACCTGTCTGTGGTGGAGTATATCAGCGACCGCATTGTGGTCATGTATCTGGGGCGCATGGTGGAGATGGCGGATACGCAGGAGCTGTTTGAGAATACGCTCCACCCATATACCAGAGCTTTATTAAGCGCTATCCCCATTGCGGATATCGACAGAAGGAGAAAGAGGATACCGTTACAGGGAGATGTACCCAGTCCGGTGAACCCGCCTTCCGGCTGTCCTTTTCATCCCCGATGCCCGGAGTGCATGGAAAGATGTAAGACCGAAGTCCCGCATCCGGTGATCATCACCAGGGATGGGCGGGAACATATGGTGTGCTGCCATCGGGTACAGGCAAATGCAGGCGGCGGGAATGATTTTAAGACACATATATAATCGAAGAGGAGAGAGAAATGAGCAGATTTGAGATGAATCAGATCAAGGGGGTCATCCCTGCAATGATGACGTTCTTTGACAGGGAAGAGAACGTGGATACTGAGTGTACCAGACGCATGGTGGAATTCATGCTGGAGCATGGCGCTGACGGTTTCTATCTTACAGGCAGCACCGGCGAGTGCTTTACCATGACCGTGGAGGAGCGGAATCTGGTGGTGGATACGGTCATTGACCAGGTGAAGGGCCGTGTGCCGGTTGTTGTACATGTTGGGGATATCGGCACGAAGAAATCCATAGAGCTTGCGGAGCATGCCTACAGGGCCGGCGCCGACGCCATATCTTCCGTACCGCCGTTTTACTGGAAATTCCGTGCCGGTGATATCTATAATTATTACAGGGATATATCGGAGTCCACCCCTCTTCCAATGGTGGTCTATAATATTCAGCTGGCAGGACTTATGGATATGGACCTGCTTTTGCAGCTGGCAGGACTTCCCAATGTCCATGGGCTTAAGTATACGGCCAGGTCCCACGATGAAATGGGATTCATCAAGGAAACACTGGGCCCGGATTTCATGATATATTCAGGGTGTGATGAGATGGCTTTTTCCGGTATGTGTTCAGGCGCGGACGGAATCATAGGGTCCTTCTATAATTTGTTCCCGGATTTATATAAGCAGATCCTTAAGAAGGTGGAGGAAAGCGATATTAAGGGAGGCATGCGGCTGCAGCGGATTGCGGACGAGGTGATATTTGCTGCGCTGAAGTATGATTTCCCGTCCGTACTTCACAATCTGATGAATTGGCGCGGTTTGGAATCCGGATACTCCAGGAGACCGTTCTACAATTACCAGGATTCAGAGCTGGAGGGCCTTAAGGAAGATATCAGAAGGATAAAGGACAGATACCAGGCAGAAGAGCTGGATATGTTCAGGCTGTAAGGAGGGACGGTAAGAATGAGTGGGAGTAAGCCGCAGCAGAGCATATTGGAACGTATCAGAGGCGGTTTGATCGTATCCTGTCAGGCGCTTCCGGAAGAGCCCCTTCACAGTTCCTATATCATGGGAAGAATGGCTTTTGCAGCAAAGGAAGGCGGGGCGGCAGGAATCCGGGCCAACACAGTGGAGGACATAACCGAGATAAAGAAAACAGTGGACCTTCCTGTGATTGGAATTATCAAGAAGGATTATGAGGACTGCGAAATTTATATCACCCCAACCATGGACGAGGTGGATGCGTTGGCAGCATGCGGGGCGGATATCATTGCCCTGGATTGTACCAGGCGTCTCAGGCCCGGTAACAGGACGCTGGATGACTTCTTTGCCCAGGTACGTGACAGATACCCGGAACAGTTATTCATGGCAGACTGCTCTGATTATGAAGAGGGAATGCATGCAGCTGAGATTGGGCTGGACCTGATAGGGACCACTATGCATGGGTATACGGATTATACCAGGGGCGCTGTCCTGCCGGACCTGGACCTGATGAAAAGGCTGGTGCAGGAGTGCGGGCGTCCGGTCATTGCTGAGGGCGGGATATGGACGCCGGCCCAGCTTAAGGCCGCCCTCGATACGGGCGTTTGGGCCGCGGTGGTCGGGACAGCCATCACCAGGCCCAGAGAGATAACCAAGCGGTTTGTGGCTGCCATGAAACAGTAAAAAGTCAGCAGAAAGAAAAAACGGATTCCATGATACAGAAATGCACCCATGGCTGAGAAAATTGATTTTCCCGGCTGTGGGTGCTTTTTAGGCACTGGATCTGGTCTAATCCATATTATTCATAAAATCATAGGTGCTGTTCCTGTAATAATACCGCACAAACAGAAAGCTGAGAAGTGTTACCAATGTAGTAAGTATACCGCCTTCGATACCGAATCCGCCCCCGTTTAGTATATTGTCCCGGGTAAAGTGTGTGGTTATGATACCGGGAATGCTAAGGCCGCTAACAGGCATTCCGTAGATAATTCCCTGAAATACATTCCATGTAAAATGATAACCAATACACATCCATATATTGCCGGATTTAATAAACATATATGAAAAAAGAATGCCGACAATTATTATATTGAAGACGGAAAGAAGCGTCACGCTGGGGTTTCCCAGATGTATGGCCCCGAAGATGACGGAGGGAAGGAAGATGAGGACAAAAACATGGTTACGGCATCTGCGGAGTACAGCCATGATGAACCCGCGGTTCAGCAGCTCCTCTGCATAGGCTACCAATATAAAGGCGAATAACCACGTTAAAGTTAAAGCAGTAATGCGGGGCTGCCAGGATGCAACTTTGCCGCCTCCAAACCACACCACCAATAGAAAAACCAGCGTACAATTAACCATACCCAGAATCATCCCTGCGCCGCACTCCTTTTTTGTGGATTTGAACGGATGAAGGCCCATTTCGCTCAAAGGACGTTTTATAAAACATTTCCACGCTATGATTGGAATAATGATCATCATGACATCTGTCAGGATCAGCATCGCCACCGGCAGGCAGGCGTCGTTGACCCAGTTGGCAAGAGGTGAAAAATAGTCAGCCGCCCGATTGAGATCACCTGTGGCTGTTAATATTACAATCAGGGCAGTCAGGACCAGAAAAGATGCAAAATACAGCAGTGCGTAATAAAGCAGCATCACAATGAGAATGGTCCATCCGGAGCGTAAAAATCCATTTTTGTTTTTGAATATTGTTTTGAATATTGAATTGTTCCATGAGTGCATAGGCTGTTATCCTTTCGGTCATATGTTAATGAGGTTCATATTACGTGTTTGCTTTGTAAAGGATTGAAAGAATTCGTTTCAGGTATTTGTTTTTATTATGGCTGAACCATATCATGGTAATTCCCTGTTTGTAATGGTAGCTGTCCGGCAGTTTATAGCTCACCGTGGGCTGCTGACTGAGAAGAAAATCTGCGGTTCTGTAAGGTGATGGTGTGGAGTTTAATATATGTATTTGATATATTTGTATCAGATAAAATAAATCCCAGGTCAGTCCTCATTGTATCTGACATACAGCTGATGTGACCATTCTATCAAAAGTTATGTGTGTTGGCTATTGGGAAAGTTCATAAAAATGATTTGAAGATTGAATGGTATGAATTCTGCCTTAGTTATCCCCGTGTATCATATTCCATGAGCCAGTTTTCGCATTGTTAAGATTAAAACAATTCAGTCATAGCTTTATTAACTTCATTTTGGTATAATGTAAAAGGGGTAGGGAGACAGCCCGCACGCTGATAAAATGTTAAGAAGCAATGCCAGAGGAGACTTATATGACCGGACAAATTGCAGATGTTTATGAATACAACGGAAACAGATATAATATAGTGGCAATTAAGGGAACGATGAATTTTGATATTCATGAGTTGGGGTTTGATCCCGTACCCATTCATACGGCATGTTGGAGAGGTTATCATTGCATTTATAATATAACTGAGGAAGGCCTGTTTCTAAAAGATTTGTTTGTAAACGATAGAAACGGCAGCTATCCGCCTGTTAATGGAGTGGAACCAGAGGAGGACAGGTTTGACGGTAAGGTATATTATGGTATCAACATTCCGGTGAAATTTGATGGCGGTATTATCATTGGGAATGATTTTCTGACACGATATTATATCCATATGGGATTCCAGCGGGTTTATGCATATAAGACAGTATATGAGCTGATTTTTAAAGAGGGCCTTATAACAAAAAAGACAGACCTTTCAAAAAAGGCAGCTTTAATAAGAACAGAAATTGACGAGAAGGGCATTGACAGGGCCAATATTTCTAAGTTCGTAGAAGAGAGTTTTTCGTTGGATTACGAAGATAAATGGACTGTTTATTGATAATGATGACAGGGAAACACTGCTTGAATTAATAGGAAAAATTAAAAGGAAAAGAAAGCGGGGAGGCTATGAGTCATACGAAAGAGTACAGGGGCGAAAAGATAGAAGCCGGTCTTACCGCGCGTTTGATTCCGCCCGGCGCACAGTATTCGGACAGCTTCTGCAGACTTATATTGACTGAGCGTCACTTATATATACTGGAGGATAATTATAATGGCACTTATAATGAGCTGTACGCTTTTTTCATTGAACGGATACAGGATATGGAGGCGCAGGTTAAAGGATTAAGGTATAAAAAGTCAGTGCTGGGAGAAATGTTTTCCAATGGTATTTTGTCGCTGTTTGGAGGGATTCTCTATGCTTCCGAGAAAAAGAAAGAAGATAATGGGATTCGTTTTGTCATTACATATGATGACGGTATGGGAAAATGTAATCAGTTGTATTTTAAAGATTTGCAGACAAATTCAAATCATATGGTAAAGGTGTACCATACGTTGAAGAAATCCTTTGATAAGACCATTATGAGGTGAGGTGGCGGATGATGGATGGACATATATGGTTTGTTGGCTGGTATGATGGAGGGGATTACCATGAGATAAAAATCACTCAAAAAGAAGTGGATAATTGCGGCACGGCCGGGTGCGGTCTGAATTCCATTTTATATTATATCGGCGGTAAATATGGGGACGAAGCTTTATACAATATGATATATCTGCAGTCCATTGAACCGTTTGGGACCAATGGTATTTTTCGGATGTGTGTGACGGACCCCATTAAAGTTCATCCTGAATTTCAAAATGGAGGAACATATTTAGTTGATTGTAATAGAACATTGATTTGCAGAAACGGGGACGAATTGTATATGGAACTGGTAAAGGAGAAGGGTGATATCTCATGATGCCCCCTTCTTTTTTTGCTCTTGATAACTGCCGCGGATGTATGTCTATGGCCTGCAGGCCATAGCTATGATGCCTCCAATGAGAGGCCTGGCATTCTTATATTTATCACTGCGGGAGGGGCTGAGCCTTGATATAAAGGCCGGAAAGCGCGGTATGAAATTAGACTATAAAATTAAAGCAGAATATGGTAATATATAGATAACTGCTTTTAAGGAGATGTTATGAGAAAGGGATTTTGGAAGCAATTATCATACGAAGATAAATTTGATAGAAAATACGCGTGCTGGGCAGTGAATCATAACGGATGGAGAAAGCGCAAGCGTTTAAACAGGAGAGCTGCCAGACGTGCGCTGAAACGATTGAATGAGGAAAACTATCCAACGTAATATGGCATGGCGGGAAGCGGTTTTTAGTGATGGGAAGGGAGTGACAGGAGATGGCAGATATAAAATATGATATTATAAAAGAAATTGGCGTGTTATCCGAAAATGCAAAAGGATGGCGGAAGGAGCTGAACCTGATTAGCTGGAACGGAGGCGCAGCGAAATACGATATCCGTGATTGGGCGCCGGACCATGAGAAGATGGGGAAAGGGACTACTCTGACAGAGGAGGAAATGGAGAATCTGAAAGAGATACTGGGACTGATAGAACCGGTAACAGAAGCGTTTGTCTGACAGGAATCAGTAAGGAGGAAAGCCATGCTGGAAAGATGGAAAAAACAGTTGTTTTCAGAGGACGGGATGAAAGTAGTCAATGTTTTGTTTATTCTTTTGTATCTGGTCAGAAATCCCCTTTTTACCATATGCGCCTATACTGTATGGTTTGTATATTTGGTATATTCTGTCAGACATACAAAGAGTAAGGGCATGAAGATATTTTATTCTGTATTAAGTATGCTTGCAATGGCAACCGTACTGCTCAATGCTTATTTTACCATCTTATAGCCAGGAGCTGTGAGAAAAGAAATAAGAGAACTGGTGAAAAAAAACGAATGCCCGAAAGGAATATTTTGTGAAAACATATAAGATTTACCAAGTGGATTCATTTACCAGAGACAGGTTTCATGGTAATCCGGCCGGGGTTGTTCCTGATGCAAAGGGGCTTACCGATGAGCAGATGCTGAGGATTGCAAGAGAATTAAATAATTCGGAAACAGCTTTTATGTTTGAAACAGATTCTCCGGATTATAATATAGAAGTACGTTTTTTTACACCCACAACAGAAGTTCCCATATGCGGCCATGCCACAATAGCGGCCCATTATGTCAGGGCCAAAGAGAGAAATATGGAAGGCGGAACGGTCGTTCAAAAAACAAAAGCAGGAATACTGCCCGTAGAGGTTGTCCGCACCCTAAGTGACTACTCAATCACAATGACCCAGGGAACGCCTGCGGTGTCTGCGCCCTTTGGGGATGCTGTAAGAGAACGGATTGCGGACGCTCTGGGAATTGCTCATGAGGAGCTATGCAGGGAATATCCCGTTGCTGTTGCTTCCACCGGGCATTCCAAGGTTATGGTTCCCCTTTATTCAAATGAGCTGCTTCATGGACTGCGGCCGGATTTGCAGAAGCTGACAAAGATTAGTAAGCAAATTGAATGTAACGGATACTATGTCTTTACACTCAATCCGCAGAATAAAATTTTGGTCCACGGAAGGATGTTTGCCCCGGCCATCGGAATTGCGGAAGACCCTGTAACAGGAAACGCAAACGGTCCCCTGGGCGCATATCTGGTGCATTTTAATATTTTACAGGAGGAAGATGCCCCATGCTTTGACTTTGATATTTTACAGGGAGAAGCGATTAAACGCGATGGAACAATGCACGTTCATGTTGAAAAAGAGCACGGAGCGCCGAAGCTGGTTCAAATTACAGGGAATGCTGTCATTGCTTTTTCAACGGAGATTACTATTTGAGCATATGATGAAGAGCTGAATTTCCTTTTATTTGGTAGATTCAGCTCTGTTTTATTGGGACTATGCGCATAGGGCATTTTTTGCCATGGCATTTATGACTTCTGTGTATCTGCATTTTCCGGTGGGCAACACAGCGCCTGGTGTGCTGCGATGGTGGCTAACGTATCCCCCAATTGCATGAATATGGAACTGATAAGGGCAATTTCTTCCGGGCTCTTACCTTCTGCAATGCAGCAGGCGAGCGTGGATACAGAAAGGGCAAGTTCGCAGGATTGCAAGACAAATCACCTCCTTGTAGTCATTTGATAGGCCGGCATCCGAAAGGAGAATTCCGGTATGCCTGTTGCATAGGGAGCAATCTCATATTGCTGATAATATATGACAATATATCCGGGCCGCAGAAAGAAATGATTTTGATTGAACTTATTTCTCAGAAGATAGGGGTAATCTTCAAAATAAGAACCAGGGGATTCCTTTAAGCGTTCTGCGATTTGCCGTTCCACAGACGTTTGGAGTCCGTTCAGGGCTGCGGGAGTAAGGGCGGAGATATCGTCCAGATGTAACTGTCTGCCGGTACTGAAATCCCATGTGTCTGAAATCCGTTCCAGTTCCTGATGGGCGCCTCCCATGTAAGTGTAGGTATCCATATAAAGACTTGTAATACAGCCGGAATTATAGGTTATCTGATAATTCATATCCAGGGTATAGCGGTTGAAGGGCGGATGATTGGATGTAATATATCTGGCACTTTCAACCGCCTGAGGGTAGAGGACGGTACGGCAATACTGTTCTGTATTCTCTGCAAGCTGCATATAATAGATGTTTGCTGTTTGGGCAGCTGATAAAACACAGGTGGTTGAGAAGGATGGATAGGCAATATGATAGGTAAATACCGGTATGTTCCCATAAAGCATGGTGTCGTTCAGGATTTTTTCTGTGATTGTCTGCACATTGATTTCCGATTTAAGTAGTTTGTAATAGTATATTCATATAGATTCCTGACATGACAGTGTTAAATGGAAAGCACAGTATGGGCATCGGAATGGTCGTTTTGCATAAACAAGGGCCATGTGGGCAATAAAATCTATAGTGGCTTTACAGACTGAATTTTGGTATAATATAGTAAGTTTATTATAAAAATCTTATGCTCTATAAAAATATGTGAGTTTGGAAACGTAATGGAGGTAGTACGATTGTCTACAAATTATTATATTTTTAACCGGAAAAAACGGGAAGAAATCCAGGAATTTAACAGGTTTTGGGAAGAAATATTTATTCCAGGAATAAAACAGCAGATAGAAGATCATTGCAGTAAGCAGAATGGAGCTTATGTCAACACGGATTTTGGAAATGAAATAATCGGAGAAAAAATATCCGGGATTTCGGGCGCGCCAGGTAAATCCGAGAGCTATGAAACCGTTATAGGTGTGTCTCACTGGAATGGAAAGCGGAACCTGTTCCAATGGGAAGGTTCCTATGTTGAGGAACATATCATCCGTGATGAGTCCAGTCTGGTGGAGTTTTTTAACAGTAAGACGAATCAGCAGCAATACAGTATCGTGGATGAATTTGACAAAGAGTATACACTTGAGGCGTTTTTAAATGCCATAAAATATGGAGGGGATGAATCAGTTTCCTGATGATATAAATCATATGTTTTGCATTTATGCGGATACGTGAAAGGCGGGTCCGCATTTTATCATTTCAGGCACGGAAACCAGGCAGGAAATTTGATTGGTGAAATAATACGCAGAAACAAATATCAGAAAACAAATGTTCGGATTCTGTTTGACAATATCAGCTGTGTTTGGTATACTTTGTGTATCGAACAAATGTTTGGAGGCGCGTGATGTCAATAAGCAGAAACTATGCAGTCAGATGTCCTGAATGTGGTTGTATCATACCATTTGAATTATATGACAGTATTACATCATCCTTGGATCCGGGGCTTAGGCAGCAGATTCTGGACGGTCAGTTTGAAACAGTAGTATGCCCTGATTGCAGGGCTGTGTCATACATACAGTATGATATTTTATATCACGATCCTGCCAGAAGGTTTATGGTATGTGTGGGAACGGATTATTCGGATGTGTTTCAGCAGTCTGATTGTCCGAAAGATTACAAGCTGAGATATGTGGATGATTATAAGCAGCTGGCCGAGAAGATACGGATTTTTGAGGCAGGGCTGAATGATAGAATTATGGAAATAACAAAGGAGTCCATGCGCCATATGGCAAAGAGAAACCTGGAGTTATACTATGCAGGCAGCAGGAGAAAGCTTATGTACTTTATTGTTCCGGGACATGAGCGGTATGTAGCTGTATCACAGGGCCTGTATACCTTGGCCGGAAAATATTATGATAAGATTCCTGTAGAGAAAGAATTTGGATTCCTGCGGATTAACCGGAAGTATGCGGAGGCATTGAAAACAGTAGCGGTATGATGATATAATCAGAGGCCACATAGCAGTTTACTGTTAGGATGTTAAGGGCTGGAGGGGTATCAATGATGATGTAATCATAGCCCGGTGAGATCTGGCTGATGTACTCTTTCAAGATATATTCACGGAAATCCACGTTGCTCAAATTGCGCTCCAGAGTAGAAATTTCCTCATTGGAGGGCACTAGGTCTACGCCGTGGTAGGAGTACATATAGCTGGATGGACTCGGAAGCGGCTCCCCAATGATGACCTGCTTCACAAGAGACAGGATGGTAGTTTGGAGTTTGTCCGGGTTTGGCACCCCGTAGGCCAGGGAGGAATCCCCCTGGCTGTCTAAGTCAATCAGAGCGGTACGCTTGCCGCGCCGGGCCAGCAGATAGGCCAGTGTAGTGGCTGTAGTCGTTTTTCCGCAGCCGCCTTTTTTATTATAAACAGCGATAACTTTCGCCACAAAAAGCACCCCTTTTCACAATCATACAGTGCCGTTCACCTGACGGTGTACGACAACTTCAGGCTTATTCGAGATGGGCGCTGGGCCCGCGTGTAATGGCGGCAAGTCTAACAGGTTTCTAACAGTCCTCGTTTTTTTCGCAAAATCCCGTTGTCTTACAGGCGGAAGTTGTTTCCATCCAGAGCCTTGTCAGTGGCCCTTTTTCCCAGTAAAATCAATGGGTAGAAGGGTGTCGATACGATAATGGAATCGGCCTACTAACATATCTGGGCTGTAAATGGCATTCAAGA
>ENA-OPSU01000729-OPSU01000729.1-human-gut-metagenome-genome-assembly--contig:-NODE-729-length-15439-cov-2.637741_pt1 | contig 15439 bp, 5 predicted proteins | sample MGYA00241811_ERZ501913 | MGnify/ENA primary metagenome ERZ501913 (study PRJEB25962, sample SAMEA2042113) | human gut metagenome | biome: human gut; feature: human-associated habitat; material: faeces...
TTAAACCTAGAAACGGAGAGAATTTGAGGAAGAAGAGTATAAAGTCTAAGCCCATCTGGTGAATCCTCAAATCTCTCCCCAACGATAAATGGTAATAATTTCCTCTCCAGCCAAAGCACAGCTCTCTGGAAGATAAATAAAGCATATTTGTGACCTCGGAGCAAAGGTTGGATGCGAGCGCGAAAGCGAGCATTCAACCTGCAGCGACTAAAGTCACAAATATGCTTTATTTATCTTCCAGAGAGCGTCAACTTTGCCTGCGGCAACCCCCTATTTATCGTTTCTTCAACTTTGGAGCCAACGGCATATCCCACCCATGATGGTCAGTATGCAGCAGCTTATGAGACATACGAGAAAGAGGTTTCTCCAGATACTCTTCATAAGTCTTTAACACTTCCGGATTCTCATGCGAGAAACGACGTTCGTTCTGGGAATCAAGGAAGTAGAGGTTCTTGGAGCGAATCTCAGCCATTTCCTTCCCTTCGTGGATTGGCTGTCCACCACCGCCTACGCAGCCGCCAGGGCAGGCCATAACTTCTACAAAGTGGTAGAATACTTCACCGCGGCGAACGGCTTCGATTAACTTTCTTGCGTTGCCAAGTCCACTTACTACGGCAACTTTAACTTCTGTGCCGTTGATGTCGATAGCAGCTTCTTTCCAGCCGTCCATTCCTCGTACACCGTGGAATGCATCTGGGTCAGGGTTCTGTCCTGTTGCAAGATAATAGCAGCTTCTTAAAGCAGCTTCCATAACACCACCGGTTGTTCCAAAGATTACGGCAGCACCAGTTCCTTCTCCGCAAGGAGAGTCAAAGTGGTCTTCTGGAAGGCCGTAAACATCAATGTTGAGGGACTTCATGTAGTCAACGAATTCGCGTGTATTTAATACAACATCAACGTCAGGACCAGTTCCTGTACTGTCCATAGTAGGAAGTGCACATTCGGCCTTCTTTGCGATACATGGCATGATGGAAACGCTGAAAATGTTTTCAGGATCTTCATGAATCTTATCAGCAAAGTAGTTCTTGATGATGGCTCCCTGCATCTGTTGAGGAGACTTTGCAGTGGAAAGGCAGTCTACCATGTCAGGATACTGGGATTTTAAGAAACGAACCCAGCCAGGACAGCAGGAGGTAAACATTGGCCACTGGTAGTCTTCTTTATGTTTCAGTCGTTCTAAGAACTCGCTTCCTTCTTCCATAATAGTAAGATCGGCAGCGTAAGTTGTATCAAATACATAATCAAATCCCATCAGACGAAGTGCACCGGCAAGTCGTTCTGGGGAAGCAAACTTACGGGAAAGCTTGAAGGCTTCAGCCCATGCGGTACGAACAGCAGGAGCAACCTGAACAACTGTAGTTTTTCTTCTTGTATTTAACATACCGTTCTGAGAGAATACCGGACGTTTATCGTCACGGCCTGACAGAGCAGCAACTGGACAATGAGTGATACACTGTCCGCAAAGAGCACAGTCGGCTTCTTTAATATTTCTTCCAAGAGATACATTAACGGTGGTACGGGAACCAGTTTTGGCGATATCCCATACTTTTAAAGACTGTACTTTATCACAAATCTGGATACAGCGCATACATTTGATACATTTGCTCTCGTCACGGATAAGAGGAAAGTCCATAGGCCACTTCTCTTCTGTAATGTGTTGTTTGAAAGTACCACTTCCGAATTCAAGGTCGTTGGCAACTTTCTGAAGCTGGCAGTTTCCACTTCGAACACAGGTAGGGCAGAAGCAGTTGTGCTGTGAGAGAATCAGCTTAATATTGATTCGGCGGGCATCACGTACTTTTGGGGAGTTTGTGTAAATCTCCATTCCTTCTTTTACTGTATTGTTACAGGAAGTGACGAGCCTTTCGATACCTTTTATTTCTACAACGCAGACACGGCAGGCACCGATTTCGTTGATATCTTTTAAATAACACAAAGTAGGGACAATCATTTTTGCCTCTCTGCAGGCTTCTAAAATCGTAGTTCCCTCTTCAACGGAGATAGGAACGTCATTTATCTTAATATTTACCATTCTTCAACTCGTCCTCCTTTAAATACTCCATAACCAAAACGGTCACAGCGCAGGCAGCGGTGTGCTTCCTGATTGGCCTCTTTGCAGGTCATGCCGTTCTCCACGATATTGAAATCCTTTTTACGTTCTGTAGTATTTCTTTCCATCATAGTAACACGTCCGCAAGGTGTCTTGTTCTCAATACGAGGTTCTGGAACAACAACGCCGCTTTCAATCTTATGATTGAATCCGAGGTAGTTGTCGATGTTGGCAGCCGCTACTTTTCCGGCTGCGATAGCACGGATAACGGTAGCAGGTCCGGTTACACAGTCTCCGCCGGCAAATACACCATCTTTTTCCGCAATAGAGCTATCCTTCTGTGCTAAGAAGCGTCCACGCTTTGCAGGGATGCCCGCACGTTCAAATGGTTCAGAAACGATATCCTGTCCGATTGCAACGATAACAATATCACAAGGGATATGTATAGGTTCTCTTCCGGAATTTGCAGGAGAAGGACGACCGCCAGTAATCAGGCCGATAATCTTAGGGTCAGCAACCATAGCAGTTACATACCCTTTTTTATTTGTTTCGATTGCCTGAGGGGCATGGAGTTCAAGAATCTCTGCACCCTCTGCGATAGCAGCCTCGATTTCGTCCATGAGGGCAGTCATATCAGCCTTTCTGCGTCGGTACATAACACTAACGTTTTTAGCACCAAGACGGATAGCAGAACGGGTAGCGTCCATAGCCACGTTACCACCGCCGACAACGATAACATTTTTGCCTGTAAAATCAGGTGGATTTCCATCTCCGATATCACGCAACATCTGAATAGCGGAAATAACACCCTTAGCATCTTCGCCAGGAATACCAAGCTTCTTATCTGTATGTGCACCGATAGAAATATAAACTGCATCGTAGTTTTCTTTTAACATCTTAAAGGAAATCTCTCCATCTCCATCACCGATGCAGGTATTCATCTTTGTCTCAACACCTGTAGCAAGAATGTTCTGAACATCTTCAGCAAGACGCTCTTTTGGGAGACGGTAGTTAGGAATACCATAGTAAAGCATTCCGCCGAGTTCTTTTCTCTGTTCAAAAACAGTACACTGATGTCCCATCTGCTGTAAATAGTAAGCAGCACTTAAACCAGAAGGACCGCCACCGATGATAGCAATTGTTTTACCAGTAGGTTCGCAGCATTCTGGAGGTGGCACAAGACCACAGTGGTCAGCGGCGTAACGCTTGAGCCCGCGGATATTTACCGCATCATCCACGAAGTTACGACGGCACTTTGTCTCACAAGGATGTTCACATACGAGTGCACAGGAAGTAACAAATGGGTTATCTTTACGGATTAACTTAACAGCATCTGCATAACGTTCATCTGCGATAAGAGAAATGTAACCAGGAACGTCAACACCGGCAGGACAAAGAGCAACACAAGGAACCGGCTGTTCCAGATGACAGGAACAATGTCCGTTCGTGATGTGTTCAATGAAATCTTCACGAAAACCTTCTAATCCTTTAAGAACCATTCTTCCGGCCTCATAACCAATGGCACAGTCGGCACTGTCATAAATGGCTTTTGCAGTACGTTCAATTAAACTAAGTGTTTCTAAAGTGGCTTTTCCATCCAGTACATCTTCTAACATATCTTCAAGAACGCCCAGGCCGATACGGCAAGGAACGCATTTTCCACAAGTCTGTGCATGAAACAGCTTCAGGAAAGAAGCAGTCATATCAACAGGACACAGTCCGGGAGGACTGGCAATAATTCGGCGTTCCAGATCTTCGTACAGATTGTCAACGACTAACTGGGCCTTGCTTTTTTTTCTGACCTCAAGTCTACTCATAATCTCCTCCATTCACAGGGATATTGCCCCGATAGCAAAAAATAGTCTCAATGACGCGATTATATCATATGAGAAAAAATTTGAAAAGAAATGATAATTTATTATCATTACAATAAAAATGTTATAATAATAACAATTTGCAAAAGAAAGCAGGAAGAGAGCATTAATTTATAAAAAAGACAGAAAAAACCACATCAAATGATAAAATATCATCGATAAATGTGGTTTTTCTTTGCATTTTCTTCAAAAATGTATAGCAAAATATTTTGAAAAAGTATTAGAAAAAATAGTGCTTACAAAAGAAAGCCGCCAGATTGTAATCTTTTTTTAACAATCGGTCCAGCAAGGACAACGAGAATGATTTTCACAAGGTCACCAGGGATATATGGAATTACTCCGGCAAGCAATGCCTGGTAAAAGGTAAGGTGTGCCTCGATGGCAAGCCATGCCGTACCAAAAATGTAAGCAACAATAGTACCGATGGCAAGACCGACAATCTGCATACCGCGGTTAGAAAACTTTTCAAAAGCAAATCCACAGATGATTGCCATTGGAATAAATCCGATCAGGTATCCACCAGTAGGTCCTAAAAGCTTTGCAAAACCAGAACTAAAACCGGAGAAAACAGGGAGTCCTGCAATACCAATAAGAAGATAGATTAGATAACTTATTGTTCCAAACTTCCAGCCAAGCAGACATACAGTCAGGTAAATTGCCAGATTTGTTAAAGAAATCGGAACGGGGCTGATTGGAATCGGGATGGAGAGTGGTCCTAAAATACAGGTGATGGCAGCCATAACAGCGATGAGTGCCATCTGGAATGTTGTAAAAGATTTTTTCTTTGTAGTAGTAACAGCAGACATGATAATTTCCTCTCTAAAATGTATTGTTAAAAATAAAACTGGCTCCATTATAAAAGAAGTAGAACGAATTGTCAACCATAAATAAAAAATAAGTTAACAATGCTTTTCTGATTGACAGGGAGCTGACTTTGGCCTTTCTTTCGCCACACAAGTAAATTTTTTCAAAAAACTAGCATTCTGCACAAATATATTGACATTTTTTGCGTTTTTTTGTAAAATTAAAAATGGGACTAAAAGTATCAAAAAGAAAGGGAGAGAAAGTATGAAGCAACGATTTTTAAGTATTTTTCTTGCGTTAGCCTTAATCATTCCATTCTTTCCGCAGGTAACTTTACCAGCGAAAGCAGCGGAAACGACAGCAAAAACGCAGGATGAGAACAGTAATGAAAACACGGATGCTTTTGGAATCAAGATGGATACAACCATTGATACCAAAAAGGAAAAAGCGAATAACCCTTATGGAACAGAAGGCTGGGTAAATCTTTTTACCGTACCGGAACTGTTTGTTTCACAGGGGTATGATGGCTACAGAAGTTTTGAAACCTATAATTATAATAATGACAGAGATCATAAAGAAGGTTCCATTGGAAGCATAACAGACGGAACTCGGACAGGTAAAAAAGAGGATGGGAACAAAAACGGATTTACCATTATGGATACGGCCCCTGTCGATGCAAAGGGCGAAGGGCAGAAGCGCTATGTAGCTGTTCTTGGTTACTGGCTTGGAGGAAAGCGTCTGGAGCTTTGTATTGCAGATAAAGACGGAAACAGAGTAAGTAATACTTATGCTATTGGAGGGGAAAAAACTCTTGACTATCTGGAACAAGCAGATGCATTTGAAGATACAGGATTTGTTTCTGTGGCAGCAGGCGATTTTAACGGAGATGGAAAGGATACGGTTATAGCCTATGCTCCGTTGATGGAGTCGGACAGTGAACAGCCTCAGTTGTGGGAGTTCTCTATCGATAGTAATATGCAGTTACAGAAAACAGGAAATGTCTGCAATATATTTGATATTTTAGGTACAGGGAATATAGCAACAAAACATTCAAAGAATGGAAGAGTATTCAGAAATACACCAGTTGTTCAGATGACAACAGCAGATACAGACAAAGATAGCGTAGATGAGCTTGTTGTCACAGCGGGAATGAACAATACGAAGGCGGATGTAAATAACCGCCAGTCGAGAATGTTTGTTTATGATAATATCACAGAGGAAGAAAAAGGGTCTTACTGGAATAAAACTTTTGAGTTAGATACCAAAGGATATAATAATGGTAACCAGAGACTCCGCTGGGCATCTTCTTCTGTAGGTAATCTTGTTATGACCGGCAGCGGTGCGGACTATCCGGAGATTATCACAGCAGGATGGGTAGATAAGAAAACAAATGACGGTGCGGATCTGACCCATGATATCGGCGCATATGTAACATCTTGTAGTAAAACAACTAAAAAAGGTAATTCTGCAATAGGAACGTATGCGAAAAGTGAAGTACCAGCCATAGGAAGTAATGGACAGCCACAGGTCAGTGGATTTACAAAGGATGGACATTACAGAGATGATGTGCAGTCCCTGGTCGTTGTAGATACCTTTGCTGCAGATGGTGTGAATGCAAAAGCCTCTATACTGATCATGGATACGGTATATACCTATGAAGCAGGGAAGGGCCTTAATGAGGAATACCGTACAGATTATTTTAATCACAGTGATAATGGAATTGGTGGCTCTATCATTACAAATGGATTAGTACAGGATGCAGTATCCGGTAATTTTTCCGGCAATGAAGAAGGCAAAGAGCAGATCGTATTTACAACCTGCCAGAAACGTGCATCTCGTAACCAGTATTTCTATAAGACCTACACATACAAAAAGACAGGTAAATCTTCCTGGAAATGTAACTCAACAGGATATCGTATCAGTAAGAAAGGGAATGCGTACACATCTTTATGTGCACCAGATATTGACTCAGACAGTACGATCGCAAGAATTAAAGATGTATCTTTAACTTATACAGAGCCGGAAGTGCTTGCACTTCTTGAATCAACTCCATATTTTTCTGAGGTAGACGAGGGAGATATCGGCAATAGTGAAACTGCCTACGGCAAGGAGAATGGAGAGGGAACTTCTGTATCAACAGCAGAGGGACTTACCACGAATATCGTAGCTGGTTTTGAGTGGTCTGTTGATGATATCTGTGCCGGCTTTGTATGTGGTGCCGGCTTTGAGACGAGCATAGAACAGGGATATACCTGGGAGACTGCTACGAGTACGACAAAGAAATTTTCCTTAAATTACTCCAATGATACGGGAGAAAATCAAGTTATTGTTTACAGAAGACCGGTTACAACATATCGGTATGAAATTAAAGGAACAAAAGATACGATGGTACTTGCGAGACAGGGTACTCTGCTGACAAGTATGCTTCCGGTGGATGAGTATAATGAGGCAGCTCAAAGCTATGAACTGGAAGAAATCGCAGATGGAACACTTGCCACACCGGGCAATCCATTCTCTTACCGTTCAAGTACAGCGGGTCTTAATAATGTGGCAGAAAGCAAAATAACTACCCAGTATGGAAAGGAAGGAACGGTAACACAGGAATTTTCAACAGAGACAGAACAGGAAAAGACATTTACCTATGACCTGAATGCTTCGTTTACTGCTTATGGACTTGTATTTGGAGTAAAAGCAGGCGGCGGTGCCGGTACAACTTATTCGGAATCGCAGTCTACGATTAATACAGAGGCGATTACAAAGACGGGTGCAGTTACAGGTAAACAGGTAGAAGGTTATGATTTTAACTGGAAATTTGCACATTGGACAACAAAGGTAAATGGTACAGAAATACCGGTTCTTGGTTATGTGCTTACGAATGTTATCGCACCTCCGTCTCCACCGGAAAATCTGGCAGTAGAGAGTGTAACATCTGATTCTGCAAAGATTACATGGGATGCAGGAGAAAGAGGAGCTGATGAATATCGTATTTATCAGATTTATTCTGATGGAAGTGATATTCAGATCGGAACAGTCGATGGAACAGAGAGTACATACGAAGTTACAGGATTAAAACCAGATACATCCTATACTTACGCGATTAAGGCTTATAAAGAAGGAAAGAAAGGGGATGCGATCTCCGGAGAATCTGTTTTCAGTGAGAAGCTTATTGTTACGACACTTCCGGAGAAGATGGGAACTGTCACCATCACTAATCCAGAAAATGCAAGTGTAAAGATTGGCGGAAGTGCTGTATTTAAGGCGGATTTATCCAGTACAGCTTCTGATTACAGAGCAACTAATTACAAATGGCAGCGAAGAGAAAAAGGTGGTAAATGGCAGACGATTGACGGAGCAAAATCCAGTAAGCTTACACTTAATGATCTTACAGAAGCAGATAATAATACAGAATATCGCTGTATTTTCCGCGTAAGTTACACAAGTGCCAGCTCTCTTATTGAATATTACAGTAAGGCAGCGACGCTTACAGTTGGTGAAACTGCAGTTGCCCCAGAACTTACGATAACCGGACATGATAATACGGGAAATGGAACACTTGCCAAACCGTATGCCGGCAAGTCCGATTATAATAAGAAGACAAGTACAACAAAGCAAAAGATAGAGACAACACAGAATATTACGATAGAAAAATCAGGTGCACAGCCAGAGTTAACAGTGTATACAGATGGAGATAAGACTGCACCGAAGTATTACGGTGTTGGAAAAGATGATAAGGAAAATATAGTATATTATCAGGTGGCTAAGAACGGCGATACATATACTGCAGGAGATAAGATTACATTTGCTGAAAAGTATTCCTATACGAATCTAAACGGTGCTGCAGTTACAGATGTTCCAACAGAATTTAACAGTGGAAAGGATTCTATAACTGTAACGAAAGATAATGTTACCTATTATCTTCAGGCGAAGATTACCGGAAAACCGAGAGCAGGTATCAATACAGGAAGCAGTGGAGTTACGTCAACAGACAGCCGTCTGGAATCTATGACAGGAATCACATATTACTGGAAATCAAATAATGGATATTATACATATGATTCTTCCACACCGAATACGCCAGGAAGTGCTGTGACTTTATCAGATGCCGATAAAAATGCATTATATGATGTTTACCACAAGGCAGATACGAAAGTTGTTGTTGGAAGAAATGAAACCTATACAGTAAGTGATACAAGTACAGTGAATGGAAAGCAGGAGACTACTTATGAAAATGAGAGTCAGTACGGATTTGCTCTTGTAACGATAAGTAGTGGCGAAACGACAACATATACAATCACTTCTATTCAGGAGGATGTAGAAGAAACTTACACAGTAGGAGATACAGAACTTGCTGGTTTTGATCCGGCGAAGCTTACGCTTGTGACAAAGCAGGTTATCAATATCGTAGAGACACCTGTATATACGACACAGGCTGGGGATAGCTTAACTCTTCGTGCAAAAGTAACAGAAAAGGACAACAGTAAGGCAGCGGCAGGTGCATCTGTAGAATTTAAGATTGTAAATACACAGACGAATGGAGTAGAGACAATCAGTGCAACGACAGATGCCAATGGTGCAGCATCCGCAAAATGGACAGCAGCTACGAGTGGTCTCTACAGCATTCAGGTAAATGTTCTTGCCAAATCCGGTTATACAGCATCGGCAACGAAGGCACAGTATTATAATGCAGGTGGAACGTACGAGACAAACACAACAGAATACCGTCTTGTATTATCCAGTGCAGGAAAGACTTTGACAGGAACCATGACCTATGGTGGAAGTGTTAGTTATGAGCTTCAGGAAAGAGCCATTACCGTTTCCTCAGATGCGGCAAAGGCACAGACTGTTGGGGAGTGGAAGAAGTCAGAAAAGACTAATCTTACTTATACGGTAGAAACAACAGAAAAAGACAGAAAGAAAGTGGATGAAGTTAAACAGCCATTATCAGTGGCAAGCTATAATTTCCGCGTTTATGATGGAGATACGATTGATCCACAGAAAGAACTTGCAGCGGCAGCTTTACAGGTAACAAAAGCAGCAGTAACAATTACACCGGAAATTAAAAATGGTGTAACCCCGTCTAGTGCTTCTGACATTACTTTAAAGGTGGAACCGGAAATTTCGGGAGTGAACCTTAATGATGTTCTTAATGTGAACTGTGGATATTTTACCGATAAAACAGCGACCGGTAAGTTTGATGTTATACTTTCCTACAAGACGGACAGCAATGGTGCGGTAACAGATAAAGTAAAAGCATTCCAGAATAATTACACAGCAGTATTTGAAAGTGCAAGCTTTACTGTAAAACCAGATAGTGCACAGGTGAAGTTTTCCTGTGGAGAAAATGGTACGATTGTTGGACGTTATGCGGATAACTGGTATCCGATGGCATCTGGAAGTAACCAGACCAAAGGAACGAGACTTCGTTTTGCAGTGGCACCAAACAGTGGCTATGGCGTAGCTAAGTGGATTATCAACGGAACGGATTACGCAGTAGATGCAAAGAATCTACCAGAGGGAATGCGTATTTCTGAAGACGGAAAGATCTTAGATGTAGCTTCATTTAATCCGGCATCACAGACCGCATCAACAAATCCAGGTCATACAAAAGACGGCGTTCTTACAGTAGAAGTGAGCTTCAAGAGTACCTCTCATGAGATTACTTACAATGTAGATGGTAAAGGAGGAACCTTAACAGCCGTTAATGAAAATGATAAGAAGATTAATTCTGGAACTAAGATTACACAGGGAAGCAAGGTAACATTTACTGCAGAACCAGAAGAAGGATATATCGTATCTGGCTGGAAAGTAGATGGAAAGACTTACAAATGGCAGGACAAAGACGAGGATTATCTTGGAACAACATTAGTTCTTGAAGATATTTCCAAGGATGAAAATGTAATAGTAAGCTTTAAGAAGAGCACAGCTTCCTACAAAGTAATTACCAGTGTAGCAGATGAAGATGGAAAGACCGATACTTCTCTTGCGAAGGTAACAGCAATCAACGCAGAGACAAAAGAAGCGGTAACAGATCTTACTTCTATTAAAGAAGGAACAACACTTACCTTTACAGCATCTGTAGCAGATAAGACAAATCATATGGTAAAACTGTGGCAGACAAGTAAGGATGGTAAGACCTGGGAAGATGCAGCGTTAAGCGGCGGAAGTAATACATTTACCCTTTACAATATCAGTGGAAATCTGTATATTCGTCCGGTGATTACCATCGCCCAGAAATACAGCTTAAAGTATAAGGTTGTATTAGATGACGGCAAACCTAGTGAGACAATAGTAACAGATAAAAAGATTGCAGAACTCACAGCGACAAGCAATGGTCAGGAAATTGCAAGTGGGGAAAGTCATTCCGCATATATTCCGATAGAATTTGCCCTCACTTTAAACAATGATTACTATGTCACTGGCTGGAGTAAGAACGTGAAGGCAAGCGAAGATTTATCAGGAGCAAGCCTTGACGCACTTGACAGCAATACAGAAGTCGTTGTTACTATCAAAGAAAAACCGGTTGTGACAATACCATCCGGTATCTCGAATGGAACTCTTACAGTAATCTACAAAGATGCCGCTAACAAAGATATATCGGTATCAAATGGAGATCATGTTCCAAATGGTACACAGTTGCTTGTTACATTAACACCGGAAAAAGGCTATGTTGTTGATGAGGATGCGTTAGGTACATCAATAGAAACAGAATATACCGATGAAGATAAATCTGGAAACACAACAGACGCGAAGTCTTACAAGGTAGAGAATGTAATAGCTAATGTAACCGTAAAAGGAGCATTTAAAGCACTTGGAACACATAAAGTAACTTATGAACCTGTAATTGCTTCAGGTGAGAGTGCAAACGGAACCTTAACCGCAAAGGCAGATAGAAAGCAGATGGACATTTACAAGATTGACAAGCTTACTACTGGCGAAAAGGTATATGAAGGAAGTACACTGACATTTACGGCAGCACCAGATCAGGATTATTCTGTTCAGGAATGGCGCGTTAACGGTAAGGTCTTGAAAGAAGATGGAATCAAAGTTACAGATTCCACATTAACGATTGCAAATGTCGAAAAAGACTATACAGTAACCGTACAGTTTAAGAAGTCAGGAAGTGACACAACAATCGCTGCCGGAGCAAACGGAAAGATTGTCAGTGCAGTAGCAGGAAAGGTAGATCAGATTGCCAATATTGAAACTGGATTTGTCCTTGCTTCCGGAGCAACGGTAGATATTACAGCACAGCCGGATACTGGATATAAGGTAGGCTGCTGGAAAGTAAATGGAAAGGTTGTTGATGGACAGACAGGCAATACGTATACTTACACAGCTGATGAGAACGGCACAGGAGCCGCAATCACCGTACAGTTCGTACAGATTGATTATGCAGTAAGCTGGAGCGCAGTAAACGGTACAGTGAAAGCAGAGGATACATCAGGTACAGAATATGAAGGCAATAAAGCCGATATACGTGGCGGAAGTAAGGTGACATTTAGTGCAACACCAAAAGAAGCTTATAAAGTAAGCTGCTGGAAAGTAAATGGAAAGGTTGTAGACGGAGAAAATGCAAATACATTTACATTTACTGTTCCAAGTGGTGCAAAAGAGACACCAGAAGTTGCTTCTTATAAAGTAGAGGCAGTTTGTGAGAAAGACCAGTTTACATTAACTTATGCACAGCCTTCTAATGGAACGCTCACAGCAAGGGGAGCGGCAGGCGAAGTTGCAAGTGGCGATAAAGTAAATGGCGATGAAAAATATACATTTACTGTGAAACCGGATGCAGACTATATCGTTGAAAGCTGGAAAGTAGACGGTCAGGTAATTGACAGCCACAGCACTTCCTATGAAGTGACAGTAAAGAAGAATACAGAAGTTTCTGTACGGCTTGTTCCTGCGTCTTATAAAGTAACTTATAAAGTAAACAATGAGCAGGGTAAACTTCTTGTTGGTAAAGATACAGAGGAAAAGACCGATGGAGAAATTTCAGCAGCATATGGAACAAGTATCAAGTTTACTGCAGTATCCAATAAATTCTGTCATATCAAAGGCTGGAAGCTTGATGGAACAGAAGTCACAGATACGACAGAGGGAATAAGCATAAGTGCAGATGGTTCTGAACTGACTCTTTCCGAAGTTAAGAAAGAGCATAGTGTAGAAGCAATATTTGATGCAGCTACAATGTATGAAGTTTCTTACGAAGTTGATGAAACAAGTGAAGGTGTTGCTTCTAATGCAGGAACTCTTAATGCGAAAGCTGGCAACACAGACCTTAAGCTTAAAAAAGATCAGACAACCACAGTAGAAGGTGGAAAAACTCTTACATTTACGGCAGTTCCAGTGAGTGCAGACTTTATGGTAGCAGGCTGGTATGTGAATGGTAAGAAAGTAGAAAATGAACTTTCCAATACGTGTGTCATTGAAAAACTCGACAAGAAAGTACATGTAACTGTACAGTTTACACAGTATAAAGGATACGCACTTCCAGTCAGTGGTGAAGGCTATGCACTTTCTGAGATGAAGAGAACACCAGATGATACAACACCAGACACGGAAATCCGTGAAAATGGAACGCTTTCCTTCAAGGTAGCACCAGATACAGATAATAAATATATCCGTATTGATAAGCTGGTTATTAACGGATATGACTGCCTGGCTGATAAGCTTTCAGAAGGAAAAGAACAGCCAGAGAACTGTACCTTAGTAGAAGTACAAAAGAATGAGGATGGAAGTTATGTGATAACCGTTTCAGGAATCACAGGAGAAATCCAGACAGATATTACTGCCCACAAACATACCTTAAAGAAGGTGGATAAGGTAAATCCAACCTGTACAAAAGCAGGAAATAAGGAATACTGGATCTGTGAGGATGAAAATTGCAAGGAAATGTTCTTAGAAGAAGCAGCTATGAAGGCGGTACAGTGGAAAGATATTTTACTTCCGGCAACAGGTCACAACTATCAGAATGGTATTTGCAAGAACTGTGGAGCTAAAGATCCGACATATGTAGATATTCATCCAGGAACGCCAAAAGTAAAAGCGAAAGGTGATCGAAAGATTAAACTTAGCTGGAGCAAGGCAAAAGATGCACAGGGCTACATAGTATATCGCTATAATGCAAAGACAAGGAAATATGCTGTGATTGCTAATACAAAGAAGACTGCCTATACAGATAAGAAGCGTACGCCGGGAACGGTATACAGATATCTTGTAAAAGCATATGGTGTATCTTTAAATAAAAAAGTAATTTATGGACAGGTATCTAATTGTGCATCTGCTGTTACAAAGCCGCAGACTCCAAAGATTACATCTGTAAAGAAAGCTGGAACGACAAAGGCAGCAATTCAGCTTAAAACAGAACGTAATGTTAAAGGATACCAACTCTATGAGTACATGTGGCAGACGAAGAAGTTTAAACTTGTTGGAAAGATTGAGGGTAAAAAATATTATAAGTATGACAGTAAAAAGAAGAAATTTACCCGCGATAGAAAGTCTAAAGTTGTACAAAATGCAAAGAAAAAGACAATTTCTGTAAAGATCACAACAAACAATGTAAACTTCAAACGTTACAGAAGATATCGTTTCAAAGTACGTTCTTATGTAAAGTATAATGGCAAGCAAATTTTCAGTAAGCTTTCTAAACAAAAGATTGTAATTCGTTAAACAGGAAATATGATCTGCGTTTAAACTAAAAGAGACTTCCCGGAAGGTTCGGATGCCTCCTCCTTCCGGGAAGTCCTTTTTGTCTTTACAAATAGATAAATATGTGGTTTGTGAGAAGCATATTCTTTCTTGACTGCATGGCAAAATCAGCCTATTATAAGAGTTAGAAAAGGCAGATATCTTTTTACTTTTTTTATAAATATATCTGCAGGTGTTGGAGGAAAATGTAGTATGGAAGGCAAAAGACTGACAAGTTATGCGATGGAAGAATTAGAATGTCCAAAGTGCGGGCATAAGCATTCCCTTAAAAAGTATAAGGTTATTAATGTAACAGAGAAGGCAAAATTAAAAGAAGAAATTATGAAGAACAGGCTGTACCAGTTTAGCTGTGAAGAATGTGAGTATATGGCACCGCTTACATATGACAGTTTATATGTGGATAGCCAAAGAAATATTATGATTTACATGGCACCGGTCATGAATGCAGAGATTAAAGCAGAGATTGCGGAGCTTGAACAGGAAAAGGGTATAGATAAACGTCTTGTAGATAATATTAATGATTTAAAAGAAAAGATTATGATTGCCGATAATCATTTAGATGATCGTGTGATTGAGATTATCAAAATCATGTATATTGACCAGATGAAAAAGGAAATGGAAGACGACACACTTTTGAATATTCTTTTTGATTATAATAGAGATAACTATTGTTTTTTAGTCTTTTTCCAGAAAAAAGGAATAGGGAAGATTCCGCTGACAAGAGAGTTTTACCGTCAGGTGGAGGACAAGTACAAAGATGCAATTAAAGAACATTCTATGGACAGCTTTATGAAAGTAGATATGGAATGGGCAGGAAAGATTCTTTTTAAAAACCACAATAAATTTAATTAAAAACAATTGATTAAAAAGAAGTAAAAAGTTCTTGCACTCTACATACTGTTATGGTATAATAAGAACGCTGTTTGAAATAAGATAACTATTGAATATAATTAATTAATGAAACATATATTGGAAGAGGTGAATAAGATGCGCGAGGGAATCC
>ENA-OPSU01000755-OPSU01000755.1-human-gut-metagenome-genome-assembly--contig:-NODE-755-length-14753-cov-2.329569_pt1 | contig 14753 bp, 16 predicted proteins | sample MGYA00241811_ERZ501913 | MGnify/ENA primary metagenome ERZ501913 (study PRJEB25962, sample SAMEA2042113) | human gut metagenome | biome: human gut; feature: human-associated habitat; material: faeces...
AGGCGCAGCTGATGGGCTGTGGTCTGGGCTACCGCACCCGTTACATCCAGAACGCTGCCGCTCAGGCTTCCAGCGGCACACTCGACCTCGGTGCTCTGGCGGTGCTGCCCGACGACGCGCTCTTTTCCCGCCTCCTCGAGCTGGACGGCGTCGGCAAAAAGGTAGCAAACTGCGTCTGCCTCTTTGGCTATGGCCGTACCGCGATGGCTCCCATTGATGTCTGGATACAGCGACTCATTGATGAGGAATTCGGCGGCTGCGACCCTTTTCCTTCCTATGATCAGCAGGCTGGCATCGTACAGCAGTACTTGTTCTACTACAAACGCAGCACCAGCCGCAGCGTCGCTCACAAAAAATAAAAAAAGTTATTGACAACTCTCCATTTGGCTGGTATAATAACACACGTCGTCAGGGACGATACGCCAGCTATGGGGGATTAGCTCAGCTGGGAGCACGAGCAGTGCGCTCACGCACCCCCACAACTGAACTTCATAAAGCATTTCTTATTTGAGCATCTCTTTTCCAGAGGTTTCCACCTCTGGAAAATTATGGGGGATTAGCTCAGCTGGGAGAGCGCTTGCATGGCATGCAAGAGGTCAGCGGTTCGATCCCGCTATTCTCCACCAATCAAGAGCAAAACGAACACAGAACCACCATTCAAATGGTCGGCAATGTGTTCGTTTTGTTTTGCGAGATTCCCAATGTCACTCTGATATGAAAAAAGCGCCCACGTTACATCATCGGCAGCGTGGGCGCTTTTCTGTCTTAATTTACCGAAAATCGGAAAAAACTCCCGAAATATGAAGTTTTCTGCCAAAATGCAGACAAGCCGGGTACATATCGGCTAAAATTTCGGTAAAAGGAGACAAAAGGCTATGATTAGAATTTTGCTGTCTACCCGCCTCGGCGAAAGGCGGATGACACAGAGCGAACTTGCACGTGCAACAGGGATTCGCTCCCAGACCATCAATGAGCTGTACCACGATTTTGCAGAGCGCGTCAGCCTGGATGATCTCGACCTCATTTGCGAGGCCCTTGACTGCGAACTGGATGACCTCATCGTGAGAGAACCCAACCCGGAGCGTAGGGTCAAAGAGGTGCGGCACATCCCTCAGACCGTGAACAAGTCTCGCAAGAAATAACCTCTCCTGCCCGGATGCGTCAAGCGTCCGGGCTTTTTTCATTCTCATCCGGCACGAACTCCAGCAGATCGGCAGGCTGGCAGTCCAGAACGGTGCAGAGCTTGTCCAGCACATCAAGCGGAATATGCTTGACGGAGTTGTTGTTCATGCCCGACAACGTGGGCTGACGAATCCCAGTCATTTCAACCAAATCTTTCTGCTTGATACCCTTTTCAGCGAGGACGGCTTTCAACTTAATGCGAATCATGTAGGCACCTCCCTTTTCTTTACTATATCATACTCGCCGCAGAATTGCAACGAATTTCGTAAAACAATTTACGAAAAATGTTGTTTTCTTATTGACATACAACGAAATTCGTAGTATAATACAGACATAGAGAGGAGGTCAAGAGGTGCAAGGGAGCAACCCAAAGGGGGTGGCGCTCCATGACAAGCAAGGAATTTGCGAAGCTCACCAGAGCCGAGCAGGTAGCCCGCTTTGAAGCATACAAAAAAGCGGCTCAGGATCGCACCCTGAACCGCTAACCGCTAAAAGCCCGATGTTACACAAGCCCCTTGCACCTCCATTTTATTTTTTTATTAACGATTTGTCAAGAGTAAATTATTGGAGGTTTTCAAAATGAAGTTCATCGACATCAACCGCAAATTTACCGCTGCCGTCAGCAGCTACATGGCGCAGGGCTACTACATCAACGCCGGAACGATGGGTGGAAGCCAGGGCGAGGTCGCTCACATCGACCTCACCAACGGCACCGAGATCATCCGAGTGCTGCTCACCACGTTCAACAACTACCTCGGTACTGAGGGCGTGGAGCTGATTGTCGGCCGGGTCAAGGACGACATCAAGCCCAATCAGGAAGACCGCTGGAACACCGTCTGGAATGAGCGTCTGGAGGTCATCAGCAGCAAGAAGTTCTACCGTCTGAACAACCGTGCACAGGATGGATTCTACGGCACAGAGGAGGAAGCAAACGCCGCCAAGGAGAAGCGGTTTGACCGCTACAAGAGCCGCCGCAGCAATGACAGTGCGGTGGATGTGACCGCAAAGGCCGCTCCGATGGTCAAAAAGTACATCCACGAGAAGTTCGGTGTCCGGCGCGTGAAGATGGACGATATCAAGGTCGTCAAGCACGGTGGCCGCTACACCGTCACCTACCACAAGCACGCTGCACAGCTGCACTAAAGGGAGGGCGCAAAGATGGTCACGATTCAGAGTCAGAACTTCGGCGTTGAGATTGAAATGACGGGCGTTTCCCGCGGAACAGCCGCCTCCGTCATCGCCAACTACTTCGGTGTCGGCGGTATCCACTTTGCAGGTGGCACCTACCAGACCTACGAGGCCAAGGACAGCAAAGGCCGCGTATGGAAGTGCATGAGAGACAGTTCCATCACTCCCCGGCGGCACAGAGGCGGCGCAATCGTGGAGGCTGACGATACCTACCGCTGCGAGGTCGTGACCCCGATTCTCCAGTATGAGGACATCACCGACCTGCAAGAGGTCATCCGGGCGCTGGTCAAGAAGGGTGCCATGGCGAACAGTTCCTGTGGTATCCACGTCCACATTGACGGTGCGAACCATACGCCCGAAAGCCTCTGCCGGCTGCTGAACTTCGCCACCGGGCGGCAGGATCTGTTCTACGAAGCCCTGCAGATCGGCAGCCGCGCAGACCACTGGTGCCACAAAATCAACCCCGCCCTGTTCCGTGAAATGAAGAAGAACGGCCGGGCAAGCCGGAACGATGCAGAGCGTATCTGGTACAGCGTGGCGAATGACGGATACGATGGAGGCGTGGATTCTTCCCACTACAACAGCACCCGGTATCACGGCATCAACCTCCACGCATTCTTCACAAAAGGCACTGTGGAGTTTCGGCTGTTCAACGGAACCACCCACGCCGGCCGCATCAAAGCCTACGTCCAGTTCTGCTTGGCAATGAGCGCATGGGCTATCAACTGTGACCACGACAATCTCCACTTCAAATCCGTTGCCGGGTACACCCAGCAGCAGAAACACGACCTCATGCTCCGGGTGCTGACCAAGCGTCTGGGCATGAGAGGCCCGGAATTCAAGACCGCCCGGTTGCATCTCACCTCTGCATTTTTGACAGAGGCCGAGAGTGAAAATACCGCCGCCTAAAAACCGAAAAGCTGCGCTATCTGGCTATACGGGCATTTGGAGGATATGACAATGAAACTTTACAAATACTCCGGCACCATCGAGGAGCTTGCCGTTGAACGCGGCCGAATCTCCTATATCAAACTCTTTGATGTGACCGACTTCGACAAAGCACCAACCAGACTGGAAGTCTTCGGTGCGCTCGGCAAGTACATTGAGGCCATCGAGTTAACCGATGCCGAAGAACGATACATCAAGAGTGATTGGTACTTTGACAGCAACCTGTATCTGCGCCGCATTGAAGTCCCCGGCGTGGGCGATTGGCCGGCAAAGATTATCACCCAGTCGCCTGACGACATCGACCAGCTGGAGATCTTCGGAGAGCGGGAGTACATCGAAACCAGCAAGCCGAAGTCGATGCCCGGCGAGGAAGTGAACCGCTGGCTGATGTGGGAACGTCAGAACATGAAGTAAGGAGGTCATGACCATGTTCAGTATTACCGATAATGAGAGATTGCGGGATGCGTATGCACTCCTGATGTTCATGCAGCGCGATATTTCAGCCTCTGCCGAAAAGAAAGCCGCTGTGAAAAACTTGGCCGCAACCGTCAAGATGGAGATCCGGGCCTACTGCTGGGTATCCGTAAAACAGTTTTCGAAAAATGACACGGCAACTGCCTGTCAGGATTGGTTACGGAGTACCCGGCTAGGCCGAGGAAGCATCAAGTCCCATGTCCGCACCGTTAAGGTGTTGGGTATGGGGCTTTTTGCATTTCAGGAACGTATACACCTCTGGAAAGGTGTAACACACTAGACTTTGTACCAAAGTCGTGTGCCAAGGGTGCTGCGCCCCTTTGGAATCCCTGCTTACATCGCCTGTGGGCGATGTAGATTCGCCGCACAGAAAGCTCTCACAAAAGGCACACCCGGCTGTCTGCGGCGAGGAGAAGGCACTTCTGCGGAAGTGTAATAACCCACTATGACACTTTCATCCCTGTGGTCTGCAAAGTGTAGTGGGCTCTCCGAGGGGGAAACGGCTATATAGGGTGCGCTTCGGGCAAATCGCTGCGTACGTGCGTACCAATCTCTCGTACGCACGTACGCAGTAAAACGGCTAAAATCTCCTATATAGGGGTGTTCTTCTGGAAATCAATATGATATACTCAACTTAACCAACCATCAACTAATAGGAGGCGGTAATATTATGGGAAAAACTTTTGTGTGTAGCTTATGCCGTAATGGAATCATTGGCGGTGGTTTGTACATTGATGAACAGAGCATTACATATTCAACTCAAAAGCTCACAGTCAGTCCACTGTATCGCAACCTTGTATTGCCCATGAACGAGATAAGGGAGCTTTCATGGAGTCAGATGGTCGTTCCTGTTGCAGCAATTTCCATGAAAGATGGAGAATGTTATAAATTTATCATATATAACAAATCAGGATTTGAAAAGGCATATAAGCAATATAGCAACCACCAAGAATGAAATCACCTAGCAGGGTTTGGGGCAGGCACGCCCCAACAAGAAGCTGTCCCAAAAGGGCAAGAATTTTCAAGAATTGAAAATTTGTGGCCACGGGACGATTCTTGCTCTCACCTTTTTCGCTGCGTTTCGCAATTTTCACATTTCAATCTGCTCGCAGATTGTTGACAAGCTGCGCTTGACCCGATACTATAAAGGCAAGTCGAATACACGCCAAGGAGGTGCAACCATGACCGCCGTAATCTACGCCCGCTATTCATCCGACAGCCAGCGAGAAGCGTCCATTGAGGGACAGTTGCGCGACTGCAAGGCCTACGCCGAGAAGAACGGCATCACCGTGGTCGGCACCTACATTGACCGTGCCTACTCTGCCAAAACGGATGACCGCCCAGACTTTCAGCGGATGATCAAGGACAGCGGAAAGAAAATCTTCGATGTGGTTCTGGTCTGGAAGCTCGACCGCTTTGCCCGGAACCGATTCGATGCCGTGAACTACAAGTACCAGCTGGAAAAGAACGGTGTCCATCTGGTGTCTGCCATGGAACCCATCTCGCAGGGGCCTGAAGGCATTATGGTGGAGAGTATGCTGATCGGCATGGCGGAATACTATTCCGCCGAGCTTGCCCTGAAAGTGGCGCGCGGTGAGCGCGAAAATGCCCTCCAGTGCAAGTACAACGGCGGCGTGGTGCCGCTGGGCTTCACCATTGGCAAGGAGGACAGGCTGTACCATATCGACCCGGAGACGGCTCCCATCGTGCAGGAGATCTTCAGTCGGTATGCCGACGGCGAACCGGCCGAGAAGATCGCAGCATCCCTGAACGAGCGCGGCCTGCGTACCCGCACCGGGAAGCCGTTCGTAAAGAACAGCTTCTTCCAGATATTCCGCAACCGCCGCTACATCGGCGAATACCGCTACAAGGACATTGTGACGCCGGGCGGCATTCCGGCCATTGTTGACAAGGACTTGTTCGACCGGGTGCAGCAGCGTTTTGAGCAGAACAAGATCGCCCACGGTCGGCCTGCAAAAGAGGATGTGAGCTATCTGCTGACCACCAAGCTGTTCTGTGGCAAGTGCGGCACCCTGATGGGTGGCGAAAGTGGCACCAGCCACATGGGAAACACCTACTATTACTACAAGTGCGGCAACGCCAAACGCCATGGCAAGGCACACTGCGACCTGAAAGCCATCCGCAAGGAGCCGCTGGAACGGTTCGTGGTGGACACCGCCATTAAGGTGATCTTCAGCGATGAAATCATCGAACGGCTGATAGATTTGGTCATGGAAGCCCAGCAGCAGGAGAACACCCGGCTGCCTGTCCTGAAAGACCAGCTCAGGGACACAGAGAAGCGGCTGGCAAACCTTCTGGAAGCCATTGAACAGGGCATCCTGACCCCGACCACCAAGCAGCGGCTGGACGAACTGGAAGCCCGGAAAGAAGCCCTGAACACCAGCATTCTGGAGGAAGAGCTGAAAAAGCCCGTCCTGACCCGCGAATGGATTCGGTTCTGGCTTGAAAAATTCCGCAAGGGTGACGTGGGCAGCACGGAACACCAGCGGCAGATCATTGATACCTTTGTCAACTCGGTCTACGTCTTTGATGACCGGGTCGTGCTCAATTTCAACTTCACGGACGATGCCAAGACAGTCACCCGTGAAGAGGTTTTAGGTTCGAGTGCTGTGGACAATGCTCCACCAAACGTAAGGCCGTTTACCTGAAAAGGTAAGCGGCTTTTTCTTGTACCTACGTGATTTTTGATATACAAAAGTGAAGCGGAATCCTGATATGGTGTGGCAGGGCGTTTCATCATTTCAGCACGAACCGCTTCGGCTTCTTCACGGGTAACGTAAGTGCCGACTGTTTTCATAACTGTAATACCTGTGTGGGGGTCTGGGATTGGCATTCGGAGCAGCCATGGTTTCCGGCCTGTCCCGGACATTTTTGTAATGCTGTCATAGCCTTGAAATCATAGCAAGATGTGAATGACCGCCGAATCGGTCGAGGATCGTTCGGAGTCCGCTTCTTAATGATCCAAGGGCGCGTAGTTCCAGTCGGTATCCTCATCAATATATCGCCGCCCATCGTCCGGCAGTTCCAGCGGTTCTGCAGGGATGATAGTGCCCCAGTGGTTGACCATCACAAAGGGGGCAATCTCGCAGGGAATGCCCCGGCACTCATCGTCGTGCTGGACATCGTAAGCATACAGGCCATCCGGGACAGTATCCCTCTTGATGCGGATGCTGGTGAACAGCGCAGGCTTTCCGCAAACCGTGATCTCTTCGTAGTGTTCGGCCATTGCATGAAAGGTCATAATCTGTCCTCTCCTTATATCAAGAAGCAGGACGATCCACACGGACTGCCCTGCAAAAGTAAAGGGAGAGCATCCGAAGACACTCCCCCAGTAGATAATTATTTTTTTCTTACCATGCAGCGCTTTTTGAAGAACGCGATGCCATAACAGAGGATGTCATCATAGTCATCCCGGAAGTCCGCTGCATACATCCGGTCATTGATCTGCTGAATGGCAGTATCACAGGCATCCGGCAGAGCATCCAGAGTTTTTGCATACTTGGCTTCAAAAATTGCCACGCGGCCATTGCGGATGTCCTTTACAATAACATCGCTGCGTCCCTCGCCATGCTCTTTGTTGGATTCCACCACATAGCCAGCACCAGTAAAGATGCCTGCGAGGAAAGCGTGGTAAAAATCCTCCCGGTAGTCGTGGTAGCTGATGGTCATACGCAGCAGCTTGGTCATCTCTTTTGTCAGAGCCTCGTTGTTTCCGCTCCAGACTGCATCAAACAACGGGCTGCGGTTCCATGCCTTTGCACTGTCATCAAACCATTTGCTTACAGTGGTTTCAAAAATTTCCCGAATCTCTGCATTGGGAATCATCAGCGCAGAGCAGCCATCCGGCAGCGAATCTGTCAGATCCTTATCCCGCACCTTGGTCAGATAGCCTGTCAGATACAACACACTCCAAAGATTTTCCTCCGAGGAGTGCAGATAATCGTAGGTCAGGTTTTCTTCAATATGCTGAACGATGGAGCCGCCAGCCATCAGCGTTTCGAGCTTCGTGGTGATATTGTCGCCTGCATAGTCGATGAAAGAGCGGATGATAGCGTTATCGCTGGTGTTTTTCCAATAGCTTTTCGGCTTCTGTGCTACACCATACTGGAAATCCCGCAGATAACTGATTACGTCCCACGGGCAATAAATGTCTGCATCGCCAAAATGATAACCGTCATACCATGCCTTGATTTCGGCAGACTGCGATTCAAGACCAGCATCGTTCAGCATTTGATCGACATCTGCCTGTGTGAAACCAAAGGATTCGCTCAACCGGGGAGAAAGAATCGTGTCCGAAACGAAATTGTTCGTCCCGGTAAAGATGCTTTCTTTGGCAATTTTCAGGCACCCAGTAACAACAGCAAAGTCGAGGGAGGTGTTGTCTTTGAGCGTGGTGCTCATTATAGCCCGCATCACGTCCAGCATCTGCGAATAATATCCGTTGCTGCTGGCTTTGGCAATGGGAACATCATACTCATCCAGAATGACGACCGCCGACTTTTTGAAATGGATTTCCAGCATGCGGGTCAACAGCAAAAAGCAGCTTTTGGTTTCATCCATGGATGCAGTGCGTCCCAGAATCCGCTTAAAAATGCCTTTGTCATCGTCAGAAATAGCATCATCATCCAAAAGAAACTGATAATCCTGAAATGCAAATGCCAGCTTCATGCACAGCATTCCATAGGCACTTTCAAAGGTCAGACCGTCTGTATCCTTGAAAGAGAAAAAGACCACAGGACACTGGTTCATCCATTTTTTGCAAAGCTCTGTATTTTTGGAGATCGCCAATCCCTCAAACATCTGCTTGCTGTCTTTGCGGATGTCAAGAAAATTTGCGAGAGTGCTCATACCGAGAGATTTTCCGAAACGGCGAGGACGTGTGATCAAAGTTACAACATCCTGTTCTTCCCACCATTCTCTGATAAAATCTGTTTTATCGATATAAAAACAATGATTTTCACGAAGAGAAGCAAAACCTTGATTGCCGAGAGAAATTGGTAATTGAATGATATGGAATCTCCTTTCCTGTTGTGTTTTACGTCACGTATACTATAATTATAACTGAAGAAAGAATTGATTTCCAGAAATAAAATTACACATCACGAGAGGAAAATGATATGAATTTTGGAATTATAGGATTTGGCAGAATCGCCAGAAAGTTTGTACAGGCAATTGAGGCAACAGATGAAGGAAAGATTTATGCGATCAGCTCACGTTCAGTTTCCATGGATGATCCATATTTAAAGGAACATCCAGAAGTCAAAGTATATAAAGATTATGAAGAACTGCTAAATGATCCGCAGGTAGATGCAGTTTATATCGCACTCACACATAAATTTCATAAAGAATGGATCTTAAGATCATTGGAACACCATATCCCAGTATTAAGTGAGAAGCCGTTAGTGTTAACATCCACAGATGTAGATGAGATTCAAGAAAAAGTAAAGAAAACAAATACATTGTGTACCGAAGCATTAAAAACAAAATTTAACACAGGGTATGATCATCTAAAAGAAGATCTGAAGAAAATCGGAAACATCCAAACAATTTATGCAAATTTCTGCTCAGATTCATTAGAATTGCCTAAGACATCATTTTTATTTGATAAAGAACAAGGTGGGGCATTAAATGATATTGGAAGCTATGTGCTTGGATTTATTCTGGGAATTCATGAAGAAGAAATTGATAAGATAGAAACTGAGAGAAAAGATATTGAAGGTATCAATTATTATTTCAGATCAAAGATTTATTTTAAAGATGGATGCATCGCAACCGCCGAAGGTGCAATCGATCGAGAAATGGATAGATATGCAAAAATCGTCGGAACTAAAGGAGAGATCATGATTCCAAATTATAACAGGATCATTGATTATACGATTCATTGGAATAACGGAACAACAGAGACGAAAAGTTATCCATTTAAAGGAAATGATATGACAATGCAGATACAGAATTTTATGGAAGATGTGGAAAATGGAAAGGTACAGAGTGAGAAACATTGTCTGGAGGATACAAAGAAGATTCTGGAAGTTAGTGAGATGATATCGGCATAGTAAAATGCAAGAATGGAAAAGGTATTTGGTTTATACGAAAGATATGAGTAAGGAGCAAGACATTTTTTGTGTACCAGTGTATATGGTGCCATTTTTATAAAGTTTAATGAAACAAAATCGCTGTGTGATGGTCTATAAAGGCTGTTGCATAGCGATTTTATTTCATAGAATTAAAACTTTTTAACAAATGATTCCGTATATAATAATGTACAGTACAAAAAACCAAGAAATGAGTGGCATGCATGCTAATAGAACAAAAGTTGATCAAAAGAATAAAGAAAAAACAAGATAAAGAAGCAGCCAACGCACTGATCTCATATTATTACAAAGAAGTCTATGCATATGTATACCGACAAACAGGAAATGAAGAACTTGCAAAAGATTTGACACAGGATATTTTTATACAGATCTTGCAAAAGATCACAATATTTGATCATAAAAAGGCTTCATTTCGGACATGGATGTATAGGATTGGATTGCATCGAATAAGATATGTGATCATTATCGAAGCAAGGTACATCGTTTGTCATTAAAGCAAGAACAGATTGATATGACAGATGAGAATCTGGAACTTCATAGTGGTAATTTAGGAACAGCGGTCAGGGACTTGTCCGAGTTGATCATCCATAAGGAGCTGATAGAGGACATTATGGAAATTGTTTCGCTATATAAGCAGGAGTGGCAGGAGATTTTTTATATGAAATGTTTTGAAGAAAGGACATTTCAGGATATATCGCAGACATTAAATATTTCCGAAAACACAGTGAAATCAAGATTTTATAAAATGATACGACAAATAAAAAGCGAGGTGGACTATCAGTAATGAAAAAAGAAAATAATCAGGAATTTTATGTAGAACAGATGGACGTTCATTACCCACGGCGGTCAGAAATACAGAATGAAATTGAAGACATCATTTTAAAAGGTATGCCTCAAAAGATTTCATTTCTAAAAAGAATGAAAAAGATTTATCTAGGACCTGGGTTAAGAGTCATTTATTATAAAAATCTTTCTGTATTTTTTGCGACGTTCATAATTTATTTTGCCGTGTGTCTTGGACTAGTACTTTCCTTTGAGGAGGAAATCAGACAATTTGGGGCAGCTTTTTTGGGAATGCCCGTTTTCTTTCTATTGTTTTCTTACTTTACTTGCTATATGGACGAACAGACACAGATCAATGAATTAAGAAATACGATGTATTATTCGATGAATTATATTGTGAGCCTTCGCCTATTTTATACAGCAGTCGTATTATCTCTGGTGAATACCAGCTTTTTATTCCTTAGTGGGATTAGGGAGAAAGCAATCTTATCGGTTGGAGTTGTTGGAGTTTCAAGTATGCTGGTCTTTGCGATCATTGCTGTATACATTTATCACAGATGGAATAACTATAAGTGCTTTGCGGGTCTTGGTGTAATATGGGTATTACTTTTTGCAGTGATCATGCGATTACCGGAAACAAAGATTTTATTTCTTTTTGAATATATTCCACTAGGAATTCAGATTGCAACAATGATCGTGTGTTTTGTGGCTTTATTTACTTTGGTTGGAAGAATGGAGGAGAAGGATGCTTACACTTTCGCATATTAGAAAAGATTATGGAAAATTCACAGCAGTGGAAGATATTAATTTGGAACTTGAAAATGGTTTATATGCCATGCTCGCACCAAATGGTGCAGGGAAAACGACATTGATCAAAATGATCACAACACTTTTGTATCCGACAAGCGGAGAGATTTTATACGATGGAATGGATATTTATAAAATGGGAGAAACATACCGGGATGTGATCGGTTATTTGCCACAGCATTTTGGATATTATAAAAATAATACACCAACGCAGTATCTTGATTATCTTGCAGCGTTAAAAGGAATTTCAAAAGAAGCTGCAAGAGAAAAAATTCCAGAATTATTGGAGTTAGTAGGATTAAGCGATGTCTTCAATAAGAAAATGAAAAAATTCTCTGGTGGAATGATTCAGCGTGTAGGGATCGCACAGGCAATGTTAAATGATCCAAAAATTCTTGTATTAGATGAACCAACTGCAGGACTTGATCCAAAAGAGAGAGTAAGATTTCGAAATATATTATCCGTATTATCCAAGGATCGAATAGTGATCCTTTCAACGCATATCGTATCAGACATTGAATCTATTGCAAATCATGTCATTATGATCAAAGAAAAACAGTTATTAAAAAATGATACAGTTCCAAACATCTGCAAGGAGCTTGAGGGGAAGGTATTTGAGAAATCGATCAACGAATCCGAGATCCAAGAATTTGAACAAAAACGAATCATTTTATCCATGCGACAGGAATCAGAAAAAATGATGGTCCGATATTATAGTGAGGAAGAAGATAATAATGCAAGACCGTGTACACCAAACCTTGAAGATGTATTTTTAGTCACTTACAGGGAGGAAAAATAACATGCGGATCATAATCAATGAATGTAAAAAAATATTGGATATTCGAATCATACTGTTATTATGTATGTTCTCTATTTTATACTATATGACATTTACACAAATATATCGATATCCAACTGGAGGACAGGTAACAAATACAAAGTATGACATTCCATTTACGGCAGAACTAGTGAAAGAATGGGGACCAAAGTGGAAAGTAAAAGATGAAAAACAATACCAGGAGAAACATCAGCAATTAGAAAGAGGTTTTGTAAAGATCATAAAACAAGATCAAGAGCTTTCAAAAAGAGGGATTGTGGATTATGAAATTTTTAATAAAAAATATGAAGAACTTGGTCAAAAAACAACTTTATCAAAGCAGGAAAAAGAACTTGGTAAAATATTAGAAAATTATGTGTTTTATAATGATAAGACATCAAAAATTTTTTTGGATATACAAGCTTTAGAACATATCAGAGAGTTTCAAGGATCTGAATATGGAGTTTCGGATAAAAAATATAAAGAATTAAAAGCAGATGGATTTTTTGATGGAACGAAGTTATATCAAAAGGCAATCGAAAAGAGGGTAAAAAGAGATTACATATCATTAGTACATGAGGGAGTGTTTTACATTTTGCAAGAAGATATGGTAACGATCGGTGGTTTGATCATGATCTGTTTTTTTGCATTGATCATTCCATATCAGCTAAAACAACGTTTAAGACAGGTTATTCCGATTCTGGCAACGACGAAAACAGGAAGAAGGATTTATCAGATTCAATTGATAGCAAGTGCACTTGCTGCACTCTTTGTTGGAATTCTTCAAATGGCTGTATATGGGATTATCTGGCATTTGAAGGGATTATCAGTATTTTGGAGATGTGAGAGTTGGGGAATCGCATCAAATTCTTACTGGTGCGATAAGCTTTCTTTTGGAACTTATATGTTACTTTATATGGCTCTGATCTTATTATTTGCAATCGCAAGTATTGTGATCATTGATTTTATCGGCAGAACAATTGGAAATTATATGGGAGCTGTTGCGGTTTCAATTCCAGTCTGTGGAGCGATGATGTTCCTTATGAGGAAAATTTATTATATGCTCTTTCTGATTACAAATGATCAGGTTCTGGCATACTGGGAATTGTATGCACTAGCCACATGGCTCATAGTGATGTTTATATTTTATAAGATCAGAAGTAATCGATGGAAAAAGGTGGATTTATGAGAATTTTTAAATTAGAGTTTCAAAAGATCATGAAAAATCCTATGCTTTGGTTATTGGCAGTGATATTTTGTCTTGTGAATTGTTTAATTATTTACAATGAGGCGGGAAATAAGGATACATCCAAAGAATTAGTGATCATGCATGACATTATTAAAAAAACAGATGATACAAACCACTCACGTCAAGCTAAAAATAGAAATGAAAGAAAGCAGTTATCCGAGGCATACCAAGAATATTACAAAGAAAATATCGACTTGTATAACAAACTTGATATGACGAAGATTTTAAAACAAAAAGAAGAAATGTTTCAGTATCACCCTAAGGGATTTATGAAGGAATTCGTAAAAGATAACTATGAGCATCTGCAAAAAAGGGTGGAGGAGATCAAATCTGATAAAGAATATAACGATGCTTTTTATCCTGGACAGTATTATAAAATCCATTCGTTATTATATTCAAAGTTAGGGAAAAAATTAATCGTGGAAATGAGTCTTTTGATGGCACTCAGCATTTTATTTATCATGGATTATGAGAGACTGCAAAAGACAAATGATCTTGTAGATGCAACCAGAACTGGAAAGAGAATCATGGATTATAAAGCTTTTACGGGGACATTAAGTGGAATTTTATTTTCAGCGATACTATGCAGTGTTACATGGATCTATTTTTTCTACTGTGTATCATTCAAAGGACTATGGAATGTCTCGGTTGCCTCCACACTAGTTGCAGAAAAAAGATATTCAGGATGCTTTTATCCATTTGTTACATTCTTTAAAATGACGCAGATACAATACTTGATCCTAACACTTACCGTATATCTTGGAATCATCCTGTTGATTGCACTGGCAACGATCGCAATCCAATTCTTGCTAGGGAACAGTTATTTTTCATTTGCTATATTAATTCTCTTAAACATGACATTGTTCCTAGGTGCTTATTATTCGAATGTAACATTTATGAATGTTATATTACGCCTGCTAAACCCAACAAATCTCTATATTACAAGCGGAGCCTGGTTTATGGAAAATGACATTACATTGTCATTTGCAGGAAATGAATTCTGGATTATAGGAGTGACGGGGGTATGGATGACTTTGTGTGTTAAAATAGCAAGAAATTTTAAGTTGTATGACAGAAATGTATCGAGTATTCATAAAAACATAAAGAAAGAAAGATAGGTGTACGAAAAACGAATTTCATTGACGGATTTTTTGCAAAACGCTGATCCGCCAACACTCCTGCACAACTCACT
>ENA-OPSU01000764-OPSU01000764.1-human-gut-metagenome-genome-assembly--contig:-NODE-764-length-14400-cov-3.252980_pt1 | contig 14400 bp, 14 predicted proteins | sample MGYA00241811_ERZ501913 | MGnify/ENA primary metagenome ERZ501913 (study PRJEB25962, sample SAMEA2042113) | human gut metagenome | biome: human gut; feature: human-associated habitat; material: faeces...
TCAGGACGGGATTCTCCGCGCCTGCTATAAACGGCCTATTCCGGTAGAAAAAATAGAAGAGATCATGGATTCTATAGAGGGAGAAATCTTTGACCGGGCTGACAGAGAAATTTCCAGCAATCAGATCGGCGAGATCGTCATGGAACACTTACAGGCGCTGGACGCAGTTGCTTATGTTCGTTTCGCCTCCGTATACAGAGAATTTAAGGATGTCAGTACCTTTATGGAAGAGCTGAAAAAATTTATGGAACCATAATCCGCAGGAGATAAAAATCCCCTTAAACAGACCTGGGCTCATTGCCCTGTCTGTTTAAGGGGATTCTGTTTTTCTGATCCTGTTTTTATAAATTCCATCAGGCGGTTTCTGATAGATTAAATCCTGTAAATTCCTGTATTTTTTATTCCCGGTTATCTTTTTCCTCAGTCGGAAACCATCCGAAATCCACACATCTTCCCAAATCCCAGCTGTCCCATCCGATCCAGCCTTTTTCGTTTACCGTATCTGTAAGAAGCTTGTAGCTCCAGTAAAAATATCCGCTTCCTTTTTTCCAGGCATTTAACTGAGCCTCTGCCACAGCCTGATAAATCTGCTGCTGGGATGCATTATTAAGCTCAACTCTGAACTGAGTCTTTAGATTATTGAGTACTTCCTGTTTAAACAGTTTCTTATCAAATCTTTCTGTTTTCATGATTGTCTCTTCCCCTTTCGTATTCCCAGTGTGTTATTAATTTTATCATATAAATTGGAAATATGATACAAAAATTACAAATATCATTTGTATTTTTTTTCGTAAGTTCTTCTATTTATACAAACTAGCTGCCACGCATAATTTTCCATATCCAATTTCATTGTTTGGATAGTCCAAAAATCCATTCATTTTCCTTGCACCTTTATGAAAATAAGCTTTGATCCGCTCTCCATACAAATAAGGATCATTTTTTCTTATGATCCCCCATTCCATCAAAAGAGCTGCCGCTCCTGTGACAAATGGCGTTGCCATTGACGTCCCGGACAAACTGTTTTCACCGCCTCCCGGTGCTGCTGCCAAAATTCCAACTCCAGGTGCCACAAGATCTGGTTTCTTTACACCATATCTTTGATCACCCCGCCCCGAAAAATCTGCATAGGACTGATATCTGACATCATACGCACCTGCTGAGATCACTTTTTCTGCAGTTGATGGGATTGTTAAAGTAAACTCTTTATCTGGCTCTAAAAATCTAGTTTCCTGATTACTTCCTAAGGATACCGGAAGCCACATCTGATATTCCCCATTTCTGATATTTCGTGGAATCAATGTAAGATTCCATTGTCCACTCTCTATATGATTTCCTTCCTGCACAATAAAACTAAGGAATATTTCCTGCCTTACATTGTACGGTGTTGGATAACCATTGTATACAAAGACGATCGTATTTCCATATGCATATTGTGACTTTCCCTGTTTATCTGTGATCTCATAAGATATTCCCGATGGAGATTCCAGCTGTATTCTTAACTCATCCACGAAATCTTTCCATATCTGGAGATTTAGATTCTGCTCAAATGGCGCAATATCCAATAAGATTTTTTGTTCTTCCTTGATCAACTTTCCTTGTTTATGCTTTCCACTATTTCCCTCATTTCCTGTTCCAATGCAGATCGTACATTTCCATTGCTGTGCGATCTGTGAGATAAATCTTTCTAACAAGGAATTTCCTCTGTGATCTCCATAATTATGTCCATAACTGATATTGACCGCAACCGGCCGTCCTGCCTGTGATGCTTCATTGATCACATATTGTAATGCTGTCATCAATTGTGTCGTCCTTGGGAAACCTTGTTCTCTCGTATCTCCCAATTTCACAACGATCAGTTCTGCCTCTGGTGCAACCCCGTTTATCCCGGCACAGATTGAAGCTACATGTGTTCCATGCCCAGATCGATCTCTGCTCCGAAAATCGTATCTTTCACTTTCTGAGTGCAATACTTTATTGATTTCTTCTTTTGTATAGAGATTTCCGTTAAGAAATGGTTTAGGCGGACTTCCTTTGACCGTTTGATCCCATAGTGCATAAATCTTAGTATCTCCATTTTCATCTATAAAATCTGGGTGAAAAATATCAATCCCTGTATCGATCACAGCGACAAAAACACCTCTTCCAGTCAATGAAAGAGGTGGATTCTTGACCGACAACATACAAGATGCGGCTATCGATGGCTGTCGGCTTAATAATAGATTTTTCGGTTTTTCTATATAAATAACTTGTTCATTTGCCCCAAATGCTTCCAACTCGTCTTCTTTTATATAGGCGATCGCATAACCCATACTCAACGGTTCGATCCTCGTTGTGTCTGACCATCTGATCGTATCAAGTGTGCCTGCGTAGCGAAATATGATCTCCCACTGATCTGTTTCTTTATCGTATCCTGCATCTAAATCTTTGGATTTCTCCCGTTCTTCTTCGCTAAGATCCAGAGCTAGATTTAATTGATTTTCAAACTTTTCATCCTGTTCCATACGATACCTGCACACTTTTGTTTTTCTTATCTTATGCAAAATCTGTGGGGTTTATTCTCAGATTGCTCATATCTCTTTTTTGCAGTATTTCCATACGGATGCACAAATTCCGTAAACAGAAGATGCTGTCATGATTCCTGCCGCAACCGCCACTGCGATCAGCAATGTTTTTTGCCCATATAAATAAAATAAATGCCACTGTTTTGCCAAGACATAATTCATCGTATAGTATAAATTTCCACCTGGCACTAATGGAATGATTCCCGTAATCAAAAATACTGTCACAGGAGTCTTTAAGATCCTTGCCATTGTTTCTGCATAGATCGTCGCAACTGCGGCCGCTGCCAGGTTCGCCACAAATGTACTTGGCATCTCATTCCACACGATAAGATAGGCGATCCATGATACCATCCCAGAAATCCCAGCCATACAAAGTTTTTTCCCTCGAAGATTATAAAGTACTGCAAATCCAAAACTTCCGACAAAACTTGCCAGTACCTGTATGATCTCTGCTTTCATTTATAATACACCTCCTAAGAACATCAATGCCATGAAAGAACCTGCTGCAAGGAATACAGCTAACAGTATCGATTCACAGACTCTTAAGATTCCTGACATCATGTCTCCACCGATCATATCCCGAAGTGCATTAACAAATGCAACTCCAGGAACCAACAGCATGATATTACCGATGATGATCTTTCCATAATCCTCCGTCAGTCCGAATTTTGCACTGATATATGCAAATGCTGCAACAAAAAATGATAATAGAAAGTTTAATACCATTTCGTTGGGTGCTAAGATCTTAATATATCTTGCAAGAACCGCGACAAATGCCCCTGCGATCATTGCTATGATCCCTTCTGTAACACCACCTCCATAAAATGAAGTCCATGCTGCTGCAATGACCGCTGATGTAAGAACTTCCTCTGTAAAAACGACGAATTTTCCCTTTTTAATCTCTGCGATCTTTCGTTTTACTTCCTCTTCTTCCGGAAGTTCTTTGCACATATATCTTGATAACTGATTTAACTCATCCAGTTTGGTAAAGTCTGTCTTATATGACCTGATACGCTTTGTCTGCGTTAAGATTTCTCCTTTTTCATCTTCGATCGTTGTTACAATACTTGATGTGATAGAAAATACATTGGCTTCTTTTGCTCCATACGCCTTGCAGATTCTTGAAATCGTATCTTCTACCCTTGAAACACCTGCTCCTGACACTAGCATGCATTCTCCGATCTCCATTGCGTATTTTAATACTTTTTTCATTTCCATAACATCTATCTCCTGCTATCTATTGTATCGAAATTGACTGTATTGTAACACAAAAGAAACCCTTGTGCTATGATCACACAAGGATTTCATGTAAAATTCATGTTTTGTTTACATTTCTTCGAGATGAAAAGAAGATTAATGCTATTAATCATCAATCTTATGTGTCCAAGCAACCGCCAATGCACCTGCACCAATATGACATGCAACACTTAAAGATAACGGATCTTGCTGAAATTCCATTCCTGGAAATTCTGCCATCAGTTCTTCTTTCCATTTGAGCGCTGCCTCTTCATCTTTTGTATATGCAGACTGAAGATATGCGTGTTTACCAAAATCTCCATCTGGGAAACGCTCTTCTAACTCTTTTCTTACTGCTGCGATCATCTTTTTCTTTGCCTGTTTGACACCTCTTGTCTTCGCAAATGCATCCAGCTTCTCGCCATGGATCTGTAAAACTGGTTTGATTCCAAGCACTGTACCGATGGCTGCTCCTGCTGCTGTAACACGTCCGCCTTTCTTCAGATACTTTAACGTATCTACCATGATATAGATTCCAGAATCTAATTTGTCTGCTTCTAAGATGTCTTTGATCTCTTTGGCTGACTTTCCTTCTTCCGCTAATTTGGCCGCATCTAAGACAGACTGTCTCTGTGTGACAGAAATCCTCTGGTTATCTACAACCTGAACTTTTCCATCGTAATCATCTGCTAACATTGCCGCTGTCGCACAGGAACTGCTTAATCCACTAGACATCGCGATGTGCACGATCTCATCATGGTCTTCTAATAACTTCTCCCACAGATCCAACACATCTCCAGGTGCAGGCTGAGATGTTTTGATATCTTCATCTTCGTTTAATTTCTGATAAAATTCATCTTGTGTTAATGTAATATCTTCAAAATATAATTCTTCGTTAATATAAAATGGCATTGGAATCACTGAGATTCCTAATTCTTTACCTTCTTTTTGAGTAATTCCGCTGTTACTATCTGTTACGATCGCAATCTTGCCCATTCTTCTAATCCCTTTCTTTAAATTTCCTATCAATATATCTAATTTTTGCCTTTACCTCACATCATAACAGAGATTCATAGATATCGTCAAAGGTTTTCCCCTCATATTTGGAAAAAATACATAACTATTTTGTGATTTCCTGCAAAAATCTTGCAATTGGAAATCCTACAACATTGTAGTAATCTCCTTCGATCCCTTTGATAAAGACAGCTGCTTTTCCTTGAATTCCATAAGACCCAGCCTTATCCATAGGTTCTCCAGTCTTGATATAATGATCGATCTGCTCATCACTGATCTCATAAAATGTAACTTTTGTTTCTTCATAAAATGTTTTTGTTTTTCCATCTTCGATGACGCAAACTCCTGTATACACTTCATGTGTCTGTCCGCTTAACATCGTAAGCATTCTTTTTGCGTCCGCTTCGTCTGCTGGTTTTCCAAGAATCTGCTCCTGATAGGCTACAACAGTATCTGCTCCCACGACCATACTTTGTTTCTCTGATTTCTTATATATGTCTTTCGCTTTGATCGATGCTAATTCCATAACTACTTCATTTGGCGCTGTTTTTGTTGTGATCTCTTGTGCATCGCTTGGCATAACATCAAATTTCAGATCGGCAAGTTCCAGGATTTCTTTTCTTCTTGGGGAAGCAGATGCTAATATAATATGTTTCATTTGTTTTATACCTCTTATTTTACTTAAGTTATCAAATTCTCCTGTGAATTACCCCTCCCATGCGGTACAGTAGTTCCTATGGAAGTGGCTTCTAACAGTCGTGACAGTTACCCATTCCTGACCAAAAGATTGGCTGTCCGTACCAATCAAGGCATATTCACTTATGCCGCTATCCCTTTGACGGGAATACCTTTCGGATTCAGTTTGTGGAATCCATACACATCAGGAGCAGAAAGAAACGTATAATCTCTGGTATCTTTCCAGATATCAGGGATCGCTTTCCGCATGATATTTGCTGCTGCGTGACAATCCGCATTTAAGATCATTCCGTTAGAGCAACGGTATAAACCACGTTTGATCCTCTTTCCAGAAAACGAAGCATCCTTATCATCGACACCATAGGTTGGGATCCTGTCATTTGCGATCAGATCCGCTTTGGAAGTATAACTTTCTTCCTGCTCTATGATTCTGATGCCGGCATTCAGAGCTTTATATGTGATCATTGTCCGCAGGAGAGTGATCGGCATGGAGACAAAATTCTGGTTGTTGATCTTATTCATATTGGATCTCTGCTTCCAGAGCAGATTCACACCAAGGATCAGTGTTCCACACTGGTGTTCCATACAGAAGTCAATGATACTACGACTGATCTTGTGGCACTGGTCTTTCACAAAATTGGCATAATGGAAAGAAAGGTCTCTTAACCGCTTGGAAACAGCGTGTTTCTTTTCATGACCTTTTGTGATGATGGAGACATACTTTGCTCTCTGTTTATGGAACCATTGGATCTTGGATAAGACAGCTCCGCCTTTGTATATTGCGGATGAGTGATCATCACATACGATCGCTGCGAAGTTATCTGTTCCAAGATCAATGGCACATACATGAGATCCGGAAGGATCAAATGCAACATCTGGTTCTTCCAGTGTCAGACAGAGTAAAAAACGACCATAATACGGTTTGATTTTGACTTCTTTTAATACAGGATCCGAAAAAAGATTTGAAAAGTACAAGCGTTGCTTTTGCAAAGGCAGTTTTAAGGACATCCCGATATCGTCCCGATACAAGACAGCATCCTGGTTTGTGATGATCACAGTCGTCAGGTCACTTTTCTTATAGCGAGGCATCTTAGGCTTACCCAGATACTTTTCTGGATGCTTTTTATATTCTCTTAAAGAAGCAAGCCAGTTTTTGAAATCTGTGACTGACTGTTTGACCATCTGCTGTGCTGTCTGTCTTGGAAGTCCGGAAAAGAAATCTGCATTCTCTGTGACACGCATCATCTTTTCAAGGTGTGTATAAGAGATCACTCTGCGGACGTGCATGTTTGGATAAGATCGTTGTAATAACGCAACTTCTTGAAAGACTTCGACTTCGTTCTCTGTCCGATGTTCTTTGTCATAACCGGTAAAGATATTCCGCACACGAAAAAGAGCTGCATTGTACAACAGCTTGGACTTTCTGCACAGATCGTCAAAATATGGATATAACAGATCATCCGAAGAAATGATTCTTTGTGTCACACGGTATGCCATATGGTTGTCTCCTTTCTGATATGTTGAAAATATCGTACTTTTATAGTACAATTATACCAAACGTATGTTTAGCTGTAAAGGAGATACGTCATGCGAAAGAAAGATAATACAGATTATTATATAAACCGGCATAGTTGCTTTTTATTGCAATACCATATCGTGTTTGTTACAAAATACAGACATCCAGTCTTAACAGACAAAGTAAAAGATGTTGTTTATGAACGTATCCACTATGTAGCAGATCAAAGAGGGTTTCACATCCTAGAGATCAATGGCGAATCGGATCATGTCCATATCCTGATGGAAGCTGATACAACAACTTCACCGGCGGAACTTGCAAATGTTTTAAAAACACAAACAGCACGAAAAGCACGAAAGTTGTATGGCGAAACCATTTTAAAAAAATATTACTGGAAACCTTATTTTTGGTCGGATAGTTATTTTATTTCATCTGTTAGTGAAAACAGTCTGCACACAATAAAACAGTATATTCGGAATCAGGGGAAACGATAATGTGTCCGTCAGGACGCATTCACCCACGCCCATATTAAAATATGGACGTGGTACTCTGCTTAGATTTTATAGAACAAAAAAGCAGCTTTTCATACACTTTCGCATACAAAAAGCTGTTTTGTCATTCTTAATTAATCTTCAATCTTTTCTTCTAATTTCAGATTGATTCTTCCCATCTTGTCGATCTCTAATACTTTGACAGCTACTTTGTCTCCGATATTCACGACATCTTCTACTTTCTCAACTCTTTCATTAGAAAGTTTTGAAATGTGGATCATTCCGTCTTTGTTTGGAGAAAGCTGTACAAATGCACCGAAGTTCATGATCCTTACAACTTCACCTTCGTAAATATCTCCAACATTCAATGGTTCTACGATGGATTTGATGATGCTGATCGCTTTATCGATCATTGCCTGATCTTCGCTTAAGATATCAATACGTCCACTTTCGTCAATATCGATCTTAACACCTGTTTCATCAATGATTCCATTGATCGTTTTACCCTGTTTACCGATAACTTCTGAAATCTTCTCAGGATCGATCGTATACTGAGAGATCTTTGGAGCAAATTCTCCGACGTGGTCTCTTGCAGCTGGGATCACTGGATTCATAACATCATGAAGGATATGTGTTCTTGCTTCTTTTGTTCTTGCAATCGCTTCTCGGATGATCTGTTCTGTCAATCCATGAATCTTGATATCCATCTGGATCGCTGTGATACCTTTGTCTGTACCTGCTACTTTAAAGTCCATATCTCCAAAGAAGTCTTCTAGTCCCTGAATATCTGTTAAGATGATGTAATCGTCATCTCCTTCTCCTGTTACAAGTCCAACAGAGATACCTGCAACTGGAGCTTTCACTGGAACACCTGCTGCCATTAATGACAGAGATGAAGCACAGATACTTCCCTGAGATGTAGATCCGTTAGATTCCATGATCTCTGATACTGTACGGATCGCATATGGGAATTCTTCTTCACTTGGTAATACTGGAACTAACGCACGCTCTGCTAATGCACCATGTCCGATCTCACGACGTCCTGGTCCTCTGCTTGGTCTTGTTTCTCCTACAGAGTAAGAAGGGAAGTTATAGTGATGCATATAACGTTTTGTTGTTTCTGTTACATCGATTCCATCAAGACGCTGTGCTTCAGATAATGATCCAAGTGTTGTCACTGTCATAACCTGAGTCTGTCCTCTCTGGAATAATGCAGATCCGTGAACTCTTGGCAGGCAGTCAACTTCTGCGTGAAGTGGACGGATCTGTTTGATATCACGACCATCTGGACGTTTGTGATCTTTTAAGATCATCTTACGGACAGTCTTCTTCTGGAATGCATAAACAGCTTCACCGATCTGTGCTAACCATTCTTCATTCTCAGCATATCTTTCTTCTAATTTTTCTTCGATTGCACGGATATTTGCTTCTCTTGTCTGTTTGTCATCTGTAAATACAGCTTCTTCCATTGCTTCTGGAGTAATGAAAGCTACCATATCATCATACATCTCTGGATCTACGATATGATGCTCGTAGTCATGTTTTTCTTTTCCACATTCAGCTACAATTGTATCAATAAATTTGATGATCTCCTGATTCACTTCGTGAGCTTTGAAGATTGCTTCTAACATCACATCTTCTGGTACTTCATTCGCACCAGCTTCGATCATGATAACTTTTTCTCTTGTAGATGCAACAGTTAATGCAAGATCAGAAACTTCTTTCTGTGCAGAAGTTGGGTTGATCACGAATTCTCCATCGATCAGTCCTACCATTGTAGATGCTGTAGGCCCGTCAAATGGGATATCTGAAATTGCTGTTGCGATCGCAGAACCAAGCATTGCTGTAAGTTCTGGGCTGCAATCTGGATCTACAGACATAACTAAGTTGTTTAATGCAACGTCATTTCTGTAGTCTTTTGGAAACAGTGGTCTCATTGGGCGGTCGATCACACGGTCTGTAAGAATTGCATTCTCAGAAGGTTTTCCTTCTCTCTTTAAATATCCACCTGGGATCTTACCTACTGCGTATAATTTCTCTTCATATTCTACACTTAATGGAAAAAAATCAATTCCATCTCTTGGCTTTTCAGATGCTGTTGCTGTAGATAATACAACAGTATCACCGTAGTGCATAAATGCTGCACCGTTTGCCTGTGCTGCAACACGTCCAACTTCTACCATCAGTGTACGTCCTGCAAGTTCCATACTAAACTGTTTTGTCATAGTTCGTCTCCTTTATATTTTTTGTCTTAAGGCGCCGAAACAACTGAAAAACCGACTACTTGTCTTCCTTCATGTTGTAATAAGCTTTTCAGCAGTCTCGGAAAACGCCTCAGTAACTTAGTTAGTATAGCATGGTTTGTTTAAAAAAACCAGATGATTTTTATTTTATTGGCGATTTCATCGAAATTTCCTATGCAATAAAAAACTGCCGCATGACATTTCATGCGGCAGTTTCAATATCTTCATTGATAAGATTATTTTCTTAATCCTAATTTTTCGATTAATGAACGATATCTTTCAACATCTTTGCTCTTTAAGTAAGCTAATAAGTTACGTCTCTTACCAACCATCTTAAGAAGTCCTCTTCTTGAATGATGATCTTTTGGATGCTGATTGAAGTGATCCTGAAGTTCGTTGATTCTAGCTGTTAAGATTGCTACCTGAACCTCTGGTGAACCTGTATCTTTTGCGTCTTTACCGTATTTAGCTACGATTTCTGCTTTCTTTTCTGATGAAATCATTGTGTTTTCCTCCTTAAAATTCTTATATCGCCTGATACCAGGAAAGGGTTGGAGTGCCCAAATCTGAGTATCGGTTTCACTAACTTTTATAGAATATCATAGGTTTCTATGATTTGTAAAGAACTTTTTTATTTTTCTTTCTTTTTTCCTAATTGATGGTTTTTCTTTGCTGCTGCAGTCACAGCTTCGATCACTGCACTTCTCATTCCTTTTTTCTCAAGAACGTTAACCGCTTCGATCGTTGTTCCTGCTGGAGAACATACAGCATCTTTTAATTCTCCTGGATGCTGTCCTGTCTCAAGAACCATCTTTGCACTTCCTAGTAATGTCTGTGCAGCGAATGTATATGCCTGCTTTCTTGGCAGTCCCTGTGCAACTGCTGCATCCGCCATTGCCTCAATAAACATATAAACATAGGCTGGACCACTTCCACTGACTCCAACAACGGCATCCATTAGATTCTCTGTGATCTTTTCCGCTTTTCCAAAACTTTCAAAAATCTTATGTACCAGGTCAAACTCTTCTTCCGTTACATATTCATTACAGCATAGTCCTGACATTCCTTCTCCTACCAGAGCTGGCGTATTTGGCATCACACGTACGATCTTAACTTCTTTTCCAAATTGACGCTCTGCTGCTTCCATAGAAACACCTGCTGCGATCGTTACGATGATCTGTTCTGAGCTTACTTCATCTCTGATCTCTTTGATCACAGCCGGGTATACCTGTGGCTTTACAGATAACACCAAAATATCTGATTGTTTTGCCACTTCTTTGTTGTCTGTTGTTGTAATGATTCCAAATTCATCTTTTAGTTTCGCTGTTTTTTCTTCTCGTGGATTGGATACGATCAATTCCTGTGGACTTACGACTTTCTGTGTCAAAATTCCAGTGATCATTGCTTGTGCCATATTTCCACATCCGATAAATCCAATCTTCATAAACAAAAATCCTCCTTGAAATTTATAAAAAAAGACACGCCTGACTGCGTGCCCTCTTTGGCAATGAAAGCAGATAACGGGAATCGAACCCGCCTCCTGGCAAAGGCACTTCAAACTCCATATATTCTCCAGTTCTTGGATGTACGAATCCAAGGACCTTCGCATGAAGGCACTGCCCTTCCAGTGTATACTTTGACTTCTTTGGTCCATAGACATCATCTCCTAGCAATGGATGCTTGATCGATGCCATATGCACACGGATCTGATGGGTCCTTCCTGTCTCTAATTGACATTCGATATAAGTAAAACCTTTCTTTAGACGTTTTAATACCTTATAATGCGTCACTGCATGTTTTCCATCCATGACGATTCCCATCTTCTTGCGGTCTTTTAAGCTTCTTCCGATCGGTGCATTGACTGTCCCTTCTTCTTCCTTGATATTTCCATAAACGATCGCATGATATTTTCTTGTGATCGAATGATCATATAACTGCTTGGCAATGCTTTGGTGTGCCATATCGTTCTTACAGACGATCAGGATCCCTGTTGTGTCTTTATCAATCCGATGCACGATTCCAGGCCTTAACACTCCGTTAATTCCTGACAGATCATCCTTACAATGTGCCATCAATCCATTGACCAGCGTACCACTGTAATGTCCTGCTGCCGGATGCACTACCATGCCTTTGGGCTTATTGATCAAAATAACATCCTGATCTTCATAGACAATATCAAGATTCATCTCCTCTGGCAAAATCTCAAGTTCTGTCGGTTCTGGAACCTGTAAGGTGATCACATCTCCTTCTTTACACTTCTTATTGCCTTTGGAAGTCTTGCCATTTAATGCTGCACGTTCTTCCTTACACAATTTATTGATATAACTTCTCGTAAGATCGCTGCACTGCTCCGAAAGCACCACATCCAGACGCTTACCTGCCATTTCACTTGTCACTTTAATTTCTATTGTCTCGTCCATGTTTTCCTTTCCTGTTAAGAAAATCAAGATCTTCTTCCTTATAGAAAAATAAGATCAAGATCAAAAGTAATATCATTGTTACGGTCACATAAATATCTGCAACATTAAAGACTGGAAAATCAATCCATTTAAAATAAAAGAAATCAACCACATATCCCCTGAATACTCTGTCGATCAGATTTCCAAACGCTCCTGCCATGATCAATGCATAACTGATACGAAGTGGTATATATTTCTTCGTCTGTGGTATTCTCCGATAGATCCATGTTAAGATCACTGCAGCAGCTACTGTGATCAATACAAAGAAAATCTGATGATCCTGAAGGATTCCAAAAGCCGCCCCTCGATTCTCCAGATAAGAAAGTTCAAATACATTTGGGATCACAGCGATCCCTTCTGTACCTCGAAGTGCAGATAATGCCCAGACTTTACTTAACTGATCGATCAAGATCAGCCCTATGATATATATATAAATACGAATCTGTTTCTTCATGTCTCGTCCTTAAAAACTTATCCCTGTAATACTTGTTTCATTTCATCATCCGTCACGCTCATATCAATATATGCATCTCCGACAGATCTTAACAATACAAACTTGATCTTATCTCCGACCATCTTCTTATCGGATTTGGTTGTTTTTACAATATCATCCGCTGAAAGTTCACTGATATCTCCATTCATATCAAATGCTTCAAAAACACCTTTGATGTCATCAACTTCTTCTTTACTGATATTCCCTTTTATACAAGAAATCTCTGCTGCCAGACAGCACCCAGCTGCCACACACTCTCCATGAAGCCATGTAAAATCCTTTAGTTTCTCGATCGCATGCCCTAAAGTATGTCCAAAGTTTAATAGCGCTCTCTCACCCTTTTCTTTTGGATCACGTTCTACCACACCGCCTTTGATCAGACAGCTTTGATAGATCATTTCTTTCACTGCTTCATGCTCTCTTGCCTTGATCACATCTATATTTTCTTTGATCCATTCATAATAAGCGGCATCTTTGATCAATCCGTGTTTGATCACTTCTCCCATTCCAGAGAAATATTCTCTCTCTGGCAGAGATTTTAATGTTGCTGTATTGATGTATACAAGTTTAGGCTGATGGAAAGCCCCAACCATGTTCTTATACTGTAAGAAATCAACACCAGTCTTTCCACCGATACTGCTGTCAACCTGAGATAGAAGTGTTGTTGGAACCTGTACAAAATCAATGCCTCGAAGATATGTTGCAGCAGCATATCCTGTCATATCCCCGACAACTCCTCCACCTAGAGCGATCAACAGATCCTGTCGGTCAAAATGATTGATGATCAGTTCTTCATATAATGCTTCGATCGTCTTTAACTGCTTATGTTTTTCCCCGGCTTCAAAACTGAATGTGATTGTTTTGGAAGCCTTGGATGAGATCAGTTCACAAACTTCTTTTAAATAGATTGGTGCAACATTGCTTTCTGTCACAATGCAGACTTTTTTCTTCTCAATTTCAAGGAATTCCATCTGGTCCAGGAGGTCTGCAAAGGAATCTCTTAATACGATATCATATGCTTTCTTTCCTTCATTGCAGATCTCAATCTTATTGTTCATTTCCAAATTGTTTTTGCTGTTCATCTTCTTCATCTCCATCTGTCTGCTCACATCCTGCAATTTCGAATTCCATCTCATAAACGGGATTATCTAAAATATCCATCTGCCCATTGATAAACTGCTTCATTCTGGCTTTGTAGCTCTGATAATCACTTTCCAGTTTACGGATCAGCTTCTGATAATTCTCAATCGTCTTTTCATGCTGTTCTTTCTCTTCTTTAAAGTCTTCCTTCGCACTTGTTAAGATCTTCTCTGCCTGATCCTCTGCCTCTGATACCAACTGTTTTGCATTACGGGATGCTTCTGCTTCTAATGCCTGTGCTTTATTGTTTGCATTCTCAATTGTCTCTTTGGATGTCTCTTCCGCAAGAACCAATGCTCTCTTTAAGGATTCTTCGATCGTGCGGTAATGGCTTAAGTTCTCTGTCAATGCAGATACTTTCTCTCGCAGTTCGTTGTTTTCTTTATAAACTTTCTCATAGTCTTTCGCTAATTCTTCTAAGAATTCATCAACTTCGACTGCTTTGTAGCCAAATCCTCTTCTTAGTTCCTTCCCTAATACCTCAACTGGTGTAATCATATATCCCTCCTATTGAAAGATCGCCAGTGTGATAAACTGACGGCCTTTTTTTG
>ENA-OPSU01000766-OPSU01000766.1-human-gut-metagenome-genome-assembly--contig:-NODE-766-length-14394-cov-3.113118_pt1 | contig 14394 bp, 12 predicted proteins | sample MGYA00241811_ERZ501913 | MGnify/ENA primary metagenome ERZ501913 (study PRJEB25962, sample SAMEA2042113) | human gut metagenome | biome: human gut; feature: human-associated habitat; material: faeces...
TAGTCTCAGATAGTCATCGGGTTTCAAATAACTGTTGTTGAACGCACTGACAACGCTTGATGACTTGTGGATTTTCTAATACTTTTTCAAGTTTATCTTCATTGGCAATATATTTGATCAGTGCAAGCAAGTTCTGATCTTTGCCTTCCCAATTGATCATATGATCTAAACCACCATTTGCCTGAGCTACTGAATTGAATTCGCCTTTGCTCATGCCTTTTTTCTTCATATCAACAAACTGATATTTGATTCCACGTTCTTTGAAAAAACGTTCTGCTTTCTTTGTTTCGTTGCATTTTTTTGTTCCAAATATTTGTATGTTCATGCTGGTTTAAAATCCTCCATTTAGATATGCTCTAGTTTCTTTATCTCATTCATCATTAAGCGCTACAGCCTGCATTTTGCAACTTTTTGACTTCATCTTTGTATTCAGATTTCACAAGGTTTCAACTCAGGAATGCTTAAGTTACAAAACAGCTTTCTCATCTAATCAGCTTTTATTACACCAGTAAAATGTGATTCAACAATTCTATCCATCTGTGCTGCAATCTCTACAAATGGCAAATTCAGATCAAGTGTCTTAACACTTATTTGACTGCCATGCATCTGATACACATTATCAGGCTGGATTTCTTCTTCCGTCTTGGCATAAAGAAGCATTCCTGAAACTGTATTATCTTCTTCTCCAAATTGATAGCTTCGATTTTTTACATAGGTAAAAATCTGATACAAATTGTTTGAATGAAGCTTATGTTTATCAAAATGAACCTGTGTAGTGTGACTGTAATATTTCGCATCAATGATAAGCACTGTATTACCACGTTGCAAGTGAATATCAGTTTGCATAACCGGCAGCATCGTTCCAACACCATCGTCTAGTGCCCACGGAATCTGCGATGCACTAACAGACAATTCTGGATAATGTCTGCTGTAATATTCCAGAATAAATTTTTCATACAGCCTGCACATACGCTGCTCGTCTACAAAGGATGCTAATCTATAGTTACCTGCATCTGTTGTGATCAGCATTCCTTCAATCATCAACTGACAAATACTAACTAACATTCTATATGTTTGATTATTACGCTGAAAACGAATCGATGACCATTTAATTTCTGTCGGTTCTATAGAATCTACATTCGAAAAATACAACATTTTCTTCTTCAGATCATCTTTGTATTTTGCTTTTACTTTGCCGTTTCGCAAAAGAAGCATGACTGTTGTTTTCAAGATTTGATTCAACATGTTATTTTCTGAAAGCTCATCAAAATCACAGGTGAGTACTTGTTTATGCAGCAGTTTATTTTTAATTGTACCTGGCATATTTATTTTACCACGCATAACCGTTAGCTCTTCCTGATGACTTATATATTCTCTGTAAAGTCCCTGCTTCAACTGCAGCCCTATGCCCTTGGCTAGGATTGCAGCCAGCAGATTATACATCTCATCAAAAGATTCTACTGCAACATCCTCATATGTCTCTTGCTTCAGTGTCTGAAAAGCATAGGAAAGCATATGGTAAATATTATTGATCAGAATACTCTTGTCCTTTGTCATTGAAATACCCCATGCAAAATGTTCTCCCAACGCTGTAGTTTATCTGTATCATCAAACCAATACTCTGCTAACATTGGTAATATATCAAAATCAACTACATCTTGCATCCACTCATCTGTACATTCTTTCGTATTACAAAAATAACTATGTCCAATACAGAATCCTTTACCTAGAGATTTGTCGTTTGCAATTTCTCTGTTTAGTTCCTTAATACGGTCAATCAACGTATTAAATGTATCATTTGCAAATGCTTCCTGATATTTAATAAATCCTTCCGAATCAAACCCAGGTTCCATATCAAAGAAGCTAAATCGGCGGCGAAGTGCATAATCAATCATTGCCAAACTTCTATCAGCCGTGTTCATCATACCAATGATATGTAAACGTTTTGGAACGGAAAAGCTGAGACCATTATAGGCTAATGTTGTCTTTGTCTCTCGATAGTCAGCCTCAATCAACATCAATAATTCGCCAAAGATTTTACTCATATTGCCTCGGTTAATCTCATCAATGATAAAGAAATAATCTTTATCTGGATGGTTCGCTGCTTTCTGACAGAATCTATAAAAAATTCCATATTTCAGTTCAAATCCATCCTCAACTGGCTTATACCCCATCATAAAATCTTCATAGGAATAATTTTGATGAAACTGTACAAATTCAATGCGGTCGTCATCTTTCTCTCCCATCATTGAATAAGCCAGACGCTTAGCTGCATAAGTCTTTCCAACACCAGGTGCTCCTTGTAAAATGATGTTTTTCTTCCTTGTCAGAACAGCTACGAGACGATCATATTTTGCTTCTGTCATGTAAACCTGATCTAAGAATTTTTCTTTCGAATACTCATCTTTATTTTTCTCAGCTGTTGGCACTGGATTTTCTTCACGGATTAAATCAATAATAAATTCGTATTCATCCTTTGTTAATTTAAATAGACTTCCCTGAATGATACTGAAATATTCCATTTTTTCCAATTCAGGACAGGCTTTCAATGTTGCAAAATCAATTGGTGATGAGAGTCCTTCTAACTTTTCAAAATATATTCTCTCTCCATCCTGCTCTGCATTTACACGAAATATAGCGACAATTTGCTTCACCGGAGTAGACTCATATCCGATTACCATGTCTCCCGCCTTTGCATCAAGGAAGTTTTGGAAGATTCTACGCTTATTTCCATTGTCATTAAACAAAGTATAATTCTGAACTTCTCCCACTGGCATACTGGACATACTCCATATTTTTGGATTTGCATTCAAGAACCAATATTGCTGTCCATCATCTTCTTGAGGTTGAGCATGAAGAGGAACATTTGTTGAATCTTCCTTGTTCCAATAACGAAAAATGAAAAATCCAACATCTATTGTAAGTGTCCGTAACTCGGGATCCGCATAACAAGACGACGTAATCTGAGAATTTAGCAGATTACTAAGCTCATCGTCCTGCTGTAATTCTGCACATATCTCATCATATAATGCCATGAAATTTCTAATATTATCTACATAAGCACCCTTCTTAAACCGATAGTCACTTTCAAGTTCCGATGAGACAGCTTTTACTTCACTGAATTTATAGATATAATATTTGTCTGGATAGCGCAGCCATAAATATGCCATGATTGCATTTTCATACTGATAGTGCTGCGCAGCTCCATTTCCGTAGCGTTCTAACAACTCATTAATGACGGAGATACCGCAAGGCAGATAGTTTTCTCTGTCCTGCTCTTATCTGCAACCACAAGATTTGTTGTCAAAGGGTCACGATTTCGCTCTTTACACTCCACAGAAGCATAGAATGATTTGAGGTCGATTGCGATATAGGTCTTTTGCTTTGCCATCATTCTATGCCCCCTTTTAAAATTCCTTTGAGTAAATTATGCTATCGTTGCAATATAAAGATTGTCCTTGTCCACTAATAACTGCACCGGATTATTATTCAGCCGATTTACAGTATCAATATTATCAATAAACGGACGGACAAAGTTACTCTGTCGTTCAATCAACTGCCGCATCTGTTTGCGGATTTTTTCTGTTCCTATGTCGCCAAGCTTTTCCCCTGCTGCAATGAGCGTTTCATCAGCCTGCGTATCTCCAACAACTGGTATCCGCTCTACAATCTTGCCGACTGCTTTCGTTGTCTTTGATAATCCTTTCAGCAAAGAGGATTGTATGGAAGTAGAAGAATATCCAGATATTTCCTCATAGCACTGCGTATAAAGTTCTCTGTATTTCATCGAATAATCATCCAATTTTTCTGAAATACCGGACAAATACTCTTTGTCATAATTTCCCACAAGCATTACATCTAGGAATGATGAGAATGCAAGTGTATATAATGCAAGCTGGTAATCTTTAAATTGGTCTTGTACCGCCTGCAACTGCTTATTTACCGTCTGGTCACTATGAATCAAAGATTTCTTATTTACTTTGGCAATTATCTGTTCACGGTAAAATACTATCTTTGCTTCAGCTTCTTTTTTTATAGCAAGCACCATTGTATGATTGCTATTCTTATACATTTCATTATTCCAGTTATACTTGTAATTATTGAACACATCATACAGAAATGTAAGATTTCCTTTTAATTCAGCTTTTTCCTTCTGAACAAGAAAATCCATCATTTCCTGCTGCATTTCTTTTATAGAATCCAGTTTTTTATCAATATTCGCAAGTGCTGCCGCCATAAATAGCATTGTTGGGTCAAAAGCAAGCGGCATCATCTGAGCCTGTCCTCCGCCAACCAAACCTGCTGATGTTTTCAGAGAACCGATAAAATTGCCCGTTTCCTTCATCTGAAACATTGTTTTTCCGGCTGTATTAACATAGTACAATCCACTTCCACCAGCTCCGGTTACTGCGGTTTGCACAGCAGTTGTCAATGGTTGAAACGCTGTTCCCATAGCTGTCAATCTTGTTACTGGTAATTTTGTGTAATTGGAAACACCAACTTTTGTTTCCTCTAACAGCGGACACAACGATGCATCGTTCATCATTGCCATTATCTCATTGTCTTTCCCATTATCCATTTTTACAATCTCGCCCATATTCATACCTCTTTTCGGTCTGTTATTTTAGTTTCATAACAGACCTTGTAAATTTTGCGAATATCCTGCCCATAATTAGGAACAATCAAAATATCTTTGTACTATATCATCTAACTGCCTCTTTATTTCTGCAAATTCACAGTCCAAATCCAGTGTTTTTACTGATATTTGATTTCCACCCATTTTATAATCATTATTTGGCAACACAATCTCATCCGTTTTGGCATATAATAACATTCCAGCAACATTACCGGAGTTGCTTGTATCAAGATTTTTCACATAAGTAAATATCTGATACAAATTTCCAGAATGTAGCGTATTTGTATTGTACTGACTTTGCGTGGTATGAGCATAGTATTTTGCATCAATTACCAAAGTTTTATCTCCGCTTTTAAGCATAATATCGCTTTGCATAACAGGGAGCATTTCTCTGTAATCATCGTCGGTATCCCAAGGAATTTGAGACGCTGACGCCCGAATTTCAGGGTGTTCCTTACGGTAGTATTCAAGAATGAACTTCTCATAAAGCCTGCACATACGCTGCTCATCAAGGAAGTCCATTAACTTTGTGCTTCCGTCAGAAGTTGTTTGAAGCAAGCCTTTGAGTATCAGATAACAAATCGAAATCAACATCTGATAGGTTTGATTATTCTTATTAAATTGAAGCTTCCAATTTATGCTCTCACGATTCAAAGGTTCGACTTCTGCAAAATAAATGAGGAGTTTACGAAGTTGCTTTTTTCTATCCTTGCTGATATTGCTTCTTACGAGCGTGTCCATTGTTGTTCGGATAATTCTATTCATATATGAATTGACCGAAAACTCATCATAGTTGCAGACAAGGCGTTTTCTCAGCATAGTTTGCTCTTTTACCGAAGCAGAAATATCAATTTTACCCCTTAATGAAGATAATTCCTCCGTTTGAACAATATACTCTTTGCCCAATCCTCGTTTTAGCTGAGAAGAAACACCTTTTATCAATATGGCAGCACATAGTTCGGCTGCATTTTCAAATTCTTCGGTAGCAACCTGCTTATAGCCATCTTCGTTGAGAACCTGAAACGCATAGGAAAGCATATAGTATATGTTCTGTATGCGAATCATTTAATTGCACTCCTTAAAGTAGCAGACCAATCTCTAACTTTTGTCGGCTCGTCAAACCAATATTCTTTGATAAGCGGTATTACTTCATATTCCACAACGGATTTGAGCCATTCATCAGTAATTTCTCCATCGGTACAGAAATAGCTGTGACCGATTCTGAAACCATCTCCCAATGACTCATCAGCAGAAATAGTGTTATTCAATGACTCGACAGCAGTTATTAGGCTTTCTAATTTTGGAGAATTCTTTTCCGCCAAATAGTTCTTGAAACCTTCCGAAGGAAACGCTGGTGCGAAATCAAAGAAAGCAAATCTTCTTCTCAACGCATAATCCATTAATGCAAGGCTTCTGTCAGCGGTGTTCATCATACCTATAATTCTGACATTCTGAGGTACAGTAAACCATTCATTAGAATAAAGCAGTTTGATTTTTTCGCCACGTTTATCTTTCTCGATTAACATCATAAGTTCACCGAGAATTTTGCTCAAATTACCACGGTTGATTTCATCAATAATAAAGAAATAGGGGCGTTCATTATCTTCTTCCGCTTCTTTGCAAAACTTATAGAATGTCCCGTTTTCAAGTTCAAAGCCGTCTTTTGACGGTCTGTATCCTTGAATGAAATCTTCGTAAGAGTAGCTTTGATGAAACTGTACCATTGCTACACGGCTGGTGTCTTTCTGTCCCATAATAGAGTAAGCAAGCCTCTTTGCTGCAAAAGTCTTACCTACGCCGGGTGCGCCTTGTAGAATAACATTGTATTTTGCTTCAAGCAATTCCGTAAGCGTGTTATATGTATCCTCATCCATATAGACTTCATTCAGGAAATCATCTTTTGAATACAACGGATACTTGATTTCCTTTTGTTCCGATACTTCCTCAGAAATATCTTCCGCAAACAGAGCAAGCAGCTTTTGAACATAATCGGGATAAGCCGATATGTTGGTGAGCGTTTTCATAACTGCTTGACCGGGATGTTCCCATTCGCCTTTGTTTTGCCAGTCAACTTTTCTAATGTGCTTGTATGTGCTTCTTGAGGTATCATAGATATAATCGGATGTTACAATGCCTTTTCCGATAATTTTATGCATTCCTTTTTTGACGAAAATCACATCGCCGACTTTAATTTCATTTGCAAACTGCCAAAGGCAATGAGCGTTGTTTTTGTAGGAGTAACTTGGGTCGTAAACCTTTTTCATATACTCTTTGATTTCCTCTTTTGAAGAAAATCCTTTAAGGTCTGTAACATCGTCCCAACCGATACCCATTATGCTGAATTTATAGAACTCGTCCCACATTGAAGCGTTGTCACCGGGAGAGTAAATCCAATAATTCGTTTCTTTTATATTTGAATCAACTGTGGTTGTCGTGGTTTCTTCTGTTTTGCCCGATTGGTTGCTTTTCCAAGCATAATAAGACAGTTCGGGGAAACTGTGATACTCATATTCTTTCTGATTAAGAGCGTTCTTTGCCTGCTCGCACATAAACAAATAGTTTCTTCCGTTGGGTAATCCTTTATTTATATCAGAGAATATGGTTGTAAAATAATGGGGCATATTGTCCACATCCGTAATAAAAGCTCTGTTGGTAGAGTCCAAATTGATGAATGTATATGGTCTTGCCCAATAAAGTCCCATCGTAATATTCCACTTAATCATTTTCTGCTTTGTAACTGTGTCATAGGCAGCAATGAAAGCATTTTTATTATCTGTGGAGGCTTCATCGGAATATGCTATTGCTTTTTCAAGCAAATCCCAAAGGTTATCTATGTCGTGTTCTCCACGATTTTCTTTATACGCAAAGAACCACGCACTTAAATTCATTACTACCGGAATACCGTCAAACTCTGTCGGCACAGCCGCCTTAATCGAAAATTGCTTTGCGAATTGTTCCAACAAAGCAATACGATTTGCATTTGTTATGCCCTTATTAAACGAGCCGAAAACGGTAAACGGGCAGATGTCCTCATATACTTCTTTTCCTCTTTCCTTAAACGGAAAATTCATTCCGGCATCAGCAAAGATAGTTTTGAGTTTAGCAATCAAGTCACTTCTATTGTTTTTGTAAGGAAGTAGGGCAGAAGCCAACTCCATATAAAATTCTGTCCATTGAAATCTCTTGTCCATATTTATTCTCCATCAACCTACGCTTCCATCATATTATCCGTCCAAAGTTCGCATTGGGTCATAACCGTTTGAACTGCGTCGTCCATACCCTCCGGCGGGTATTTATGCTTTTTCAAAAGTTTCTTAATGAGCATACGCATTTTTGCTCTTGCAGACTCACGCTTTTGCCAGTCAATCGTTTTATTTCTGCGGAGAGTATCTGCAAGCTCTTTTGTAATGGCTATAAGTTCGTCATTTTCGTAGAAGTCTTTGATTGCCTGCGGCTTTGTGAGGGCATCGTAGAATGCAAGCTCATCGGCTGTAAGTCCGAGTTGGTCGCCCTCTTTTTGCGCTGCCGCAATCTGCTTTGCAAGTTTTAGCATTTCTTCAATGACTTCTTCATTGGTCAGCATACCGTTCAAATATGCATTGAGCGAACGCTGCATAATCTCGCTGAACTTTTCGGATTTAACCACATTTGTCCTGCGGTAAACAGAAACCTGCTCTGCAATCAACTTTTTCAAAAGCTCGACGGCAAGGTTCTTTTCTTTCATATTCGCAACTTCTTGCAGAAACTTCGGGTCAAAGAGGGAGAATTCTTCTTTAATGTCCGAGAAAAGGTTGATAACACCTTCACTCTTGATACTCTGTTTTAAGAGTTCGTTAATCCTTGCGTTCATTTCGGGCAAGGATATTTTTTTGCCGACACCTGTATTGGCAAGCCTTAAAACAAGTACACGCACAGACTCAAAGAACGCTGCTTCGATACGGTCGTCCTCATCAACCATAGAGGAACAGAGGGACAATGCCTGATGAAGCATAAGCGCTTCTTTTACGAACGAGTCCTTATCGTCAATTTTTTCTCTGCCCATAATGAAGTTGACAGCGCCACTAATAGTCTTAGACCTTTCAAGGTCTGTGCCGGTTTGGAACTTAGAATAATCAAATCCGTGGAACTTATCACGGCAAACGGACAGCTTCTCTTGGAATTTCGGGAATGCAACCTTTGCAACATCGGTATCGCCGTAATTCTTTTTATCACGGGCGGTGTAATCGTTCATAGCCTTTTTAAGTGCTGTTGCAATACCCACATAGTCAACAACAAGACCGCCCTCTTTGTCACGGAATACACGGTTTACACGGGCAATAGCCTGCATTAGATTATGTCCCGACATAGGCTTGTAAACATACATAGTGGCAAGGGACGGCACATCAAAGCCTGTGAGCCACATATCTACAACGATTGCGATTTTAAGCGGACTGTTGTTATCTTTGAATTTCTTTGCAAGCTCGTCCTTGTGGTGCTTGTTGCCGATTATCTCACGCCATTCTTCCGGGTCGTTGTTGCCGGAAGTCATTACAACCGCAACTTTTTCCGTCCAAGCAGGGCGCAGCTCTAAAATACGCTTGTAAATTTTCATAGCGATAGGGCGAGAGTAAGCAACAATCATTGCTTTACCTGTCAACAGGTTTTCTCTGTTGTTCTCGTAGTGGTCGAGTATATCGCTTACAAGTGAATTGATGGTGTTATCATTGCCGAGGATTGCTTCCATCTGACCGAGTTCACGCTTGCTCTTTTCGATAACTTCTTCATCGGCATTGGCGGACATAATATCATACTCGGTGTCAATCATCCGTAGCGTTGCTTCATCGAGATTGAGCTTAATTACACGGCTTTCGTAATAAACCGGGCGGGTTGCTCCGTCCTCTACAGCCTGAGTCATATCGTAAATGTCGATATAGTCACCGAACACCTCACGGGTGCTGCGGTCTTTAGAAGAAATAGGCGTGCCTGTAAAGCCGATATATGTAGCGTTAGGCAAGGTGTTGCGGATAACACGAGCCGTACCGATTTTAACCTTACCGGTTTTAGCGTCCACGGTTTCGGTCAGTCCATATTGTCCACGGTGTGCTTCGTCTGCCATAACAACGATATTGTGGCGTTCGGATAACGCTTCGTGAGCCTCCTCGAACTTTTGCATAGTGGTAAAAATAATACCGTTTGCCTGTCTGCCGGCAAGGAGAGATTTCAAATTCTCTCTGCTTTCGGCGTGCATTGGTTCTTGCCTTAAAAAGTCTTTGCACTTTGCAAACTGACCGTAAAGCTGGTCGTCAAGGTCGTTTCTGTCTGTGATAACAACAATCGTCGGGCTGTCCAACGCTTCTTGCAACAAATGAGCATAGAACACCATAGACAGCGACTTTCCGCTGCCTTGGGTGTGCCAAAACACACCGCCCTTACCGTCGGTAACGGTAGCGTGCTTTGTGGATTCAATCGCTTTTCTGACTGCAAAGTATTGATGATACCCTGCAAGTATCTTAAACGAGTTGATACCCTCGTTAGAAAAGCAAATAAAGTTTTTGATTATATCAAGCAGTCGTGCCTTTTGGAACATACCCTCAAAGAAAGTATCAAACTGTGCATACTGCGTGTTTTCATAGTCGCCGTCTTTTGTTTTCCACTCCATAAAGCGGTCTTCACCGGAGGTGATCGTACCCGCTTTAGAGGTCAACTGGTCGCTCATTACGCAAATTGCGTTGTAAATGAACATTGACGGAATCTCAATCATATAGTTACGGAGCTGCCTGTACGCTTCGGAAGCGTCCGTTTCTTCACGGGACGGAGATTTAAGCTCGACCAATACAACCGGCAAGCCGTTCAAAAAGAGAATTACATCAGGGCGTTTATTGCTATTTTCAATAAATGTCCATTGATTTGCTACAATAAAGGAGTTATTGTCGGGATTTTTGTAGTCAACAAGATAGACGATAGAGGAGTGTTCCTCACCGCTGACAAAAAATCTAACAGGAATGCCGTTTTGCAGATAGTCCATAAAGACAGCATTTTTCTGCACAAGCTCCCCGTTTTCAAAATTTTTGAGCTTGAATAAGGCGTCCTGAATTGCGTCATCAGGCAGTTCTCTATTCAAACGATACAGAGAGTCAATTAAAATCTCCTCATATAGTGGACTGTAAACGTCCCTTTCTATATCGGGACCGTATGCGTACTCGTATCCCAAATCATTTCTGAACAGCTCGATTACTGAATTCTCATAATCGGCTTCGGTATATAATCCCGGCATTTTCGTTTCTCCTTTTTTTACAGCTCGGAGCTGCATATTCTTTCTTCGTTATACTTAATTAAATTGTCGTAGTTTCCGGTTTTACAGTCAAACATCACAACCTTAGGAAGTTCAAAAATTCCTTGTGATGTTCTAAGCAGTTTATATGGTGCATACCAAATCAAGTAATCAATACCGCTATGTAAAAAGACATTTACGAAGTTTTCATCCCAAAAGAACAAGTGTGGTTTTCCTGCTATCATTTCGCCTTCGTGTACTTTATCCATATTCGGCTTATTGCTTTCACATTGAAGATACGCAGAGGACTCATCCATAACGAACAAAACGGTTTTGTAACCGACGTGGTTACTTTGGTAAAGCGGAAGCTTTTTTATATGTTCGGAAACTATTCGTTCAAAGTTTGACTTGTAGAACAAATAGTTATGGTCTTGCTCTGACGGCAAAAGTGTTTTGGCATTAACTATAAGTTCTGCATTAGGGAAGATTTCTTGTATGCCGCTTTCTTTAAGTTCTTTATAAAGCTTGCTTTCTCCGGCGTTTGTCGGATTTTGAATTTTCCCTTTTTTATCTACAAAAGCGTGGTCGTCAACTCGCATAACATCCATCATCAGCTCGTCTTTTGGCGAATAGTAATCAGGTGGCGGGTCAGACTTGCCGGAACTATTTATCCAGTTTTTCCATAAGGCTTCTGTATGAATTGAAGAATAAACAGCTTCAATCGTCTCAGACTGAGTTGCAAACATAACCTCATTGTCGTTGACTTCCTGAAATTGAGATATTATCTTATCTTCATTATCAAACCTATTCACTTCTAACCCTCCTATCCTTATAAACAATAATTTAGCTGAGCAATCACAAGCCATCTTTGCGGAATTTATGTGCAAATACCCTTATGTACTGTCTCCCCTCGGTGATATGGCAGAAATCATTGATTGCCTTCATTCCAAAAAACCGAAGGCTGTTAACGGTACGACATATCAGCTATTACAGCTAAACAATATTACAGATAGTGGTTTTCTTGACCTTTCATCAAAGTATTATATCTCCAAGTCCGATTATGAAAACTGGACTCGCAAGTGTGAAATAGTCGAAGGTGATTGTGTAATAACCAATGTTGGTAGGATAGGAGCCGTATCACAAGCTCCTAATGGTACACACGCAGCTATGGGCAGAAATATGACTTGTATAAGATTAAGGAATGATAAACCCTTTTACTCATATCTTATCACAGCCTTGCTATCACCTCACATTCGCAGGGAGATAATGAAGAACACTGATGAAGGAACAATAATGGGCGCTTTAAATGTTAAAAATATTCCCTTGTTACTGTTTCCTATGTTCGCTCTGCCAACAATGAATGCATTGGAGGACTTATTGTCACCCATAAGGAAAGCTATTGAGCAAAATTATCTTTCAAACCAAATGCTTTCACTATTGAGAGATTCTCTGCTTCCTCGCCTTATGTCAGGTGAACTTGATGTTTCTAACATCGAGATTTAAGCCGCTAAATTATTGTTTAGCATATAACATACCCATAACTTCCGTGGGTGGCGGAAGTTAATATCGGGGGACTTCCGCCCCATAGTCGTTCTCTAAGAATAAAAAGGAGAATTGACTGTGAAACAAGACTTAATCAAAGATGTTATTCAGGGAATGTTACCTTACCTGAACAACGCACAAAATGAAAAATTGCAAGAGGTGTTGAAATACACCCTTGCAAATTATGAGGTAACGGAAAATCAAAGCAAAGAGAAATACTCGGAGCTAAACTTCGTAGAACTGTTCCTATCGGCAAAGCGAATTGAGGGCTGCTCCGAGAAATCTCTTAAATACTACAAGGCAACTATCGAAGCTATGCTCTGTGAACTTAAAAAAGATGTCAAACACATAGTTACAGACGACATCAGAGGATACCTGACGGAATATCAGGAAAAGAAGAAATCAAGCAAGGTAACGATAGACAATATCCGCCGTATTCTCTCCAGCTTCTTCTCTTGGTTAGAGGATGAGGATTACATACTGAAAAGTCCGGTAAGACGCATACACAGGGTAAAAACCGGCACGAATATCAAGGAGACATACTCCGATGAAGCGTTAGAGCTTATGAGGGATAATTGCTCAGAGCTTCGAGACTTAGCGATTATTGATATGCTTGCGTCAACGGGTATGCGTGTTGGCGAAATGGTACTGCTTAATCGAAATGATATTGATTTCAACGAGAGAGAATGTATCGTGTTCGGTAAAGGCAGTAAGGAACGAGTAGTCTATTTTGACGCTCGCACAAAGATACATTTGCAGAATTACTTGGATAGCAGAACGGACGATAATCCGGCATTGTTTGTATCGCTGAAATCGCCTCATAAAAGGTTAAAAATCGGCGGTGTTGAGGTTCGTCTTAGAGAATTTGGAAAACAATTAGGGCTTAACAAGGTACACCCGCATAAGTTCAGGCGTACACTTGCAACTATGGCAATAGATAAAGGAATGCCCATTGAGCAATTGCAACAGCTCTTGGGACATAGAAAGATAGATACGACCTTGCAGTATGCAATGGTCAAGCAGAGCAATGTTAAAATTGCTCATCGAAAATATATCGGATAGAGAGGAAAACGAACATGGCTGAATGGATTGAGTGCAAAATATCTGACATTGGTACGGTTGTTGGTGGGGCTACTCCATCGACAAAGAAACCTGAGAATTATGAAAATGGAACTATTGCTTGGATAACACCGAAAGATTTATCTACATTCACCGGACGCTATATTCAGTGTGGCGAAAGAAACATTACCGAAATAGGATTGAAAAGCTGTTCTACGCAGTTGCTTCCAAAGGATACCGTATTGTTTTCTTCAAGAGCGCCTATTGGATATGTGGCTATCGCCGCAAACGAGGTGTGTACTAATCAGGGATTTAAGAGTGTTGTCCCAAATGAAAATACCGACCCTCTTTTCTTATATTATTTGCTTAAATACAACAAGGATAAAATTGAAGGTATGGGAAGCGGAACAACATTCAAAGAGGTATCAGGAAACACAATGAAAAATATTGTTGTTTCTGTTCCAACAGATAAGAAAGTGCAAGAGAGAATATCCTCTATGCTCGGTTCTATTGATGATAAAATTGAGGAAAACGAGAGAATAAACAATAATTTAGTGGCTTAAAGGTTAATGTTGGAGATGTCAATCTCTCCGGATATAAGTTTTGGTAAAAGTTTGTCCCTAAGAACAGTCAATTTCTTATTTTCCAAGCAATTATTTACGATTTTATCTATCATAGGTGCTGTTATTGAATCAAAGTTGTTAAGTGTTGTCTCATCAGGAAGGATTATTCTAAATGAATCAAAATCTTTTTTACCAATGTGAATTACTGTTGTAGCAACTTGTGTTTGTTCAATTTTGTTCAAAAGGGGTTTTATTGTATAAAGGACAAATGCTTTTCCTTGTGGACGATTATTTTCAAAAATACAAACTCGTTGATTTAACCACGCTGGTTCATTTCCCCATAA
>ENA-OPSU01000769-OPSU01000769.1-human-gut-metagenome-genome-assembly--contig:-NODE-769-length-14358-cov-3.033000_pt1 | contig 14358 bp, 7 predicted proteins | sample MGYA00241811_ERZ501913 | MGnify/ENA primary metagenome ERZ501913 (study PRJEB25962, sample SAMEA2042113) | human gut metagenome | biome: human gut; feature: human-associated habitat; material: faeces...
AACAAGCTGACAGGACATAAAAGGATAATGTCCCGGCTTCCATCTGGGACGCCGTCCTTTCTGGCGCGGGCAGCAGCGGGGACCTGGAGGCGCTTGACGGCTTTATCAACAACACCAGTATCCGCCTGCGGCTATCCTATGCCGGGCAGGAGATTGAGCTGCCGGGGGATGTGTATGCCTCCTGCTGGGAGCGGCACCAGCTCCCGCCCTGCACCCTCATAAAGCTGCCCCACCATGGGCACGGGGACGCCTTGACATCCCGACTTCTGGAGATGCTGCGGCCACGGTACGCCGTTATCTCGGTCTCGGATGATCGGACAGATGACTGCCCCAGCAAAAAAATTATTCAGCTTTTGTCGCAGTTTGGCGTTGAATGCTTTTTTACGGATGCAGTACCGTGTCAGTATGCTCCGGATCAGCCTCATGTTGCCATACGTTTTCGGATTGAAAAGGGAGTTCTTATGGTATCGGACGTGTAAAAAGATGTGGGGGGAGGGAACCGCTCTGAACACTGGACCCCAACGATTTATCAGGATGTGAACGACTCCTGCCTGACGCACGCCGATATTCCCGCCAGGTTGGATTACAATGGGGACTGGCGCGGAGACAACAAGTGAGAGAATCTCAAAAATTATTCCCGGATTCCTTCTGCATATTGTTCTATATGAGAGACTTTGTTCCACTATTTTATGGAATACGACGTTTATTACCCGCGGGGCATACCGAGGGCATCTTGACAGCATTTCCCGTATCCAAAGCGGTTGTAACCTGGACGGATCAGCCCATCTCCACTGATGGGGTACAGGTTTCCGCCATCATCGCGTGTCAATGCATGAGCCGGAAGCGGCTTACGTGCAGACTGCAGGGCATTCGGGCAGAAATGCGATTGCGGCTTCGAGAAAAGGGCAGGCGCTTCGGCGCCTGTCACTTTCCTAAAATTAGGAATGCGCACAAAAAATCAGGATATGTACGTGGAAGGAGTGCCGTTCTGCCCGTCGTGGCGGGATAGAATGCTGCTTCCGGCCTGACGCCTGCTGTCATACGCTTTCTGCTTTTTTGCGTCACAGTTGGCCGACGCGATGCCGCCCGGAGGAGACTCTGTGTTCTCGTACCGCGACGTTTTTTGCCTTTTACGGGGCCATGTAAAACAAGCTCAAATTGGTCTGGCAGACCCAACCTGGCTTTATAGCTGTTTGAAACAGCATCGGCTCATAGATGGAAATCTCGGGCTTATCTCTGCCGCACCTTGAGCAGTGGGCATTGCCCCTTTTTCTCTGCCTTTTCAAAGTGGACACAGGCTACCGCCTGGTATTGCATTCCGCTTCTCTCCCGGCTGATTTCCAAAGAAATCAGCCGGGTTTCCTGCGCCTTCAAAGAATTAGATGGTATCTGGAAGAATTTTTGCGTGGTTTTGCCGTATTCTGAGCTGCTGTGATAAGCATTTGTTGGCTTCATAGCCGAGACGATGATCTGGTGAATGCTTTGCGCTGTCTTAGGGCTCAAGCCCTTGAATGGTCTCTTGCTCCGGTTCCAGTCCACCCGGCCCTTTTCCGTGTCGCTTATACCTTTTACAGCAACATAACAGATGGCACCGCGGTGTCATTCTCAAACTGCTGGTTTTAAATACGACAGAAAAAATATTACGTTAAAAAATATGGCGGCTGAGGAGCGGGTTTATCACTCCACAGCCTGCATAAGCATATAAGCATTACTTATGCGCTATACGTACTGTTTCCAATGGAGAGACGGAGGGGGGCGGCGCGCTTCCCCGGCTTCATCCAGCTAAAAATAATTTGATTCAAAAATAATATTATGTCTTATTTTTTGCTTGTTTTCTGCGAAGTCATGAAGTATGATAGGGGTGTAAGAGACCGGCGTCCTCCAAAACGGTATATACCGTTTTTATTTCCGCTTTGCGGAAATAAGGAGCTTTGTTTTCCGGCGAAAATAACAGAAGAAGGAGCGAGAAAGATGAAAACAGGTAAGAAACTGCTGGCTCTGCTGTTGGCGGTCGTCATGACGATGAGTCTGCTGACCGTGGGGGCGTTTGCGGAGGAGACCCCTTCGTCCGAGACGCCTTTGGAGCAGCAGGATTCCGGCAGCGGGAACATCCCGGACGATCCGGCAGAGGGACCTGCGGATGACCTGACAGGCAATTCTGAGGATGGGGCCGCAGGCGAGTCCGACGCAGCCCTGACGGCGGCAGACACTTCGTATGTGGCAGAGGTCGACGGTCAGCAGTATGAAACACTGCAGGCTGCTGTTGACGCTGTGCAGGGCAGCGGCACGATTGAATTGACGAGCAGTATTGCATTGTCAGATCAGGTGACCATTGACAGCGGAAAGACGATCATTTTAGACATGAATGGTGAGACGTTGTCTATTGGCTTTTCGGACAGCAGTAAAAATTTGATCGTAAACAATGGCACACTTACAATTACAGGCGACGGTACCTTTGATGCAACTGAGGCGACAAGCTACAAGGGCTTCATCAATAACTATGGCACGTTGACTGTGGAAAACGGAACATTTCAGATAGCTGATAAAGCCATGACCGTTCATCTGAGAAATCAGGATGGCGGTAAGGCTGTGATTAATGGCGGAACTTTTAGCGGTGGGGCAACGATTGTTCGCAGCTTTGAAGGCTCCAATACGACAATTACCGGCGGAAGCTTTACAAATAGTGTTTATCCCGCTGTTGATGTAAACGGAGAAACGCTGATTACCGGCGGAATTTTTACGAATACGTCTTGCAGCAGGTGCGATAGCCAAAATTGGGGATATACGGTCCGCAGCGGCGTGGACAACGATCCTGATGCCAAGCTGACGATTACGCCGTCGTCTGAGGGAAGCGTTGTTGTGACCGGCACGCAGGGAGCCCTTAGTGCGACCGCTGGGACAATGGAAGTCAATGGCGGCAGCTATAAGACGGTAGATTGCGCCCAGAAGCATGGCGCTGTATTCTATGCGCTTTATGTGGCCGGAGAAGCCGGTGCCGTACAGGTTGTTGTAAATGACGGTACATTTGTGACGGAGGGGAAGCAGACTGCCGTTCTGGTTGGAAACAGCAACGACGGGGGCCTGAAAGAACAGGCGGTTCTCCAAATCAGAGGCGGTCAATTCAGCGCACCTGAAGGAATTCCGGCCTACAAGGTAGATGTAGCCTTGGGCGGATTGAACATCACTGGCGGCACATTCTCCAGCAAAGTCGATGAACAGTATCTGGCCGAGGGCTATGTGCAGAACGCCAACGGCGAGGTCGGCTCCCGGGAAGAGATGATGGTTGCCGAGGTCACAACCGCAGAGGGGGTGGAACAGTATACCTCCCTGGCAGAGGCTGTGGAAGCGGCTGCGGACAAGTCTGTCATTACGCTGCTCAAAGATACAGAGGGCGACGGAATTGTGATCGATACATCCAAAAAGAACCTGACGATCGACTTCAATACCCACTCCTATACGGTCAGCGGAAGCACGGTGGGGTCTTCCGGTACAGAAACCAACGCGTTTCAGTTCTTGACGGGTGGTTCCCTGACGCTGAAAAACGGGTCCATCATCTTTGCCAATCAGAAGACCCTGCTGATCGGCCTGCAGAACTATTGCAACCTGACGCTTGAGAATATGGTGATTGATGCCAGTCAGGCAAGCGCACCCTGTCAGTATGCGATTTCCAATAACTGCGGTACTGTTCAGTTTATCGGAAATACGAGTATAAAGGCATATAAAAACCAAACGGCTTTTGATTCCTGCAAGTTTGGCAGTTACGAGATTCCCACGGTGAAGATCAATACCACAGGCACCATTACCGGCGATATTGAATTGAGCGGCGGCAAGCTGGAGATTTCTGCCGGCACGTTTGAGGGAAATATTCGTACGGTCAGCGGTTACGCAAAGGGTGATGCAATCATCACCGGCGGCACGTTCTCCAGCGATGTGAGCAAGTATCTGGCCGAGGGTCTTGGACAGGATGCCAACGGTACTGTGGGCAAGGTCGAAGAGGGATTTGCTGCCGTCAGAATCGGCGATACCTATTATCAGACGCTGGCCAAGGCCATCACCGAAGCAAAAGAAAATGATACCATCACGTTGCTGAGAGAGGTGGATCTTGGCAGCGACAGAGTTACGATCAACAAAGCGGTCACTCTGGATCTGAATGGCTGCACGCTTACAAGTTCTAACGCGACCAATACGCTGTGGCTGGAAGCCAGCCGTGTGACCGTTCAGGACAGCAAGGGGAACGGCAAGATCCAGAATACTGGCTCCGGCAGCAACAATATTGCAGTTGTTGTCAATGGTCAGGGCACTGAGGCGTATTTCAAAAGCGGTACGGTTTCCGGCAACTATGCCGTCTTTATTCAGAACGGAGCAAAGGCCGTAATTGACGGCGGCAAATACACAGGCACCTATGGTATCAACACAGTTGGTTGCGCTCTTTATGGATTTCAACTCTATTTTTTCACAGCTCTTATTAAGTAAATGACTCAAACTTCCCATAGCTAAAATGGGATTGTTCCTTGAAAACTCAATACTTTAGAACACAAAATAGCTTTCAGGCAGCCGACTGAGCATCAGAAAGCGCATCCTGCATGTATTTTGGAAGATGCCCGATAAAGCTGGATGTGATTCTTCCAGCTGTGCCGGCTTAAATCTACAGACTTTCCCCGTTCGTCTCAATCACTTTCTTATACCAGTCAAAGGAATCTTTCTTACTGCGCTTCAGCGTACCCTTTCCTTCGTTGTCCTTGTCCGCATAGATGAATCCGTAGCGCTTCTTCATCTCGCCGGTGCTGGCGCTTACCAGATCAATACAACCCCAAACCGTATAGCCCAAAAGCTCCACTCCATCCTCATTGACCGCATCCTTCATGGCCTGAATATGCGCCCTTAAATAGTCAATGCGGTAATCGTCATGGATCGCTCCGTTCTCGTCCGGCGTGTCCACCGCGCCCAGGCCGTTCTCTACGATGAACAGCGGCTTCTGGTAGCGGTCGTACAGGCTGTTCATGGTGATGCGAAGGCCCAGCGGATCAATCTGCCATCCCCACTCGCTCATTTTCAGGTACGGATTGCGCATGGAGGCCATCACGTTGCCCGCGGTCTGCTTACTCAGCTCCGGATTGGCGCTGGTCAGACGGGATGCGTAGTAGGAAAATGAGATAAAGTCCACTGTGTTTTCCTTGAGAACAGAAAGGTCTTCCGGCCCCATAACAAGCTCCACTCCCGCTTTTTCCATGCGTTTTCTCGCAAAGGGCGGGTATTCGCCGCGGGACTGTACATCGATAAAGAAGTAGTTGTCCCGATCCCGTCCCATGGCCGCCCACACATCCTCCGGGGCGCAGCTGTAGGGATAAAAGCTTCCTGCCGCCAGCATACAGCCTACCATGCAGCCCGGCATCATCTCGTGAGCCATCCTGGTTGCCAGGGCGCTTGCCAGCAGTTCATGATGAGCCGCCTGGTACTTCACCTGGGTCTCGTTCTCTCCCGGCTCAAACACAAGACCTGCGCCCATAAAGGGTAGGTGAAGCAGCATGTTGATCTCATTGAAGGTCAGCCAGTATTTTACCTTCCCTTTCAATCTGGTAAACAGGGCGCGGCAGAAATTCAGGTAGAAATCCACCAGCCTCCGGTTTCTCCAGGAACCGTACTCCGTTACCAGGTGCATGGGCACATCAAAGTGACAGATAGTGACCAGCGGTTCAATGTTGTACTTAAGGCAGGTGTCAATCAGCTTCTCATAGAAATCCAGTCCCTTTTCATTAGGCTGTTCCTCGTCCCCCATGGGGAATATCCTGGACCAGGCAATGGAAAAACGATAGCATTTGAATCCCATCTCCGCAAACAGACGGATATCTTCTTCATAGTGATGGTACATATCAATGGCTTCATGGGAGGGATAGTAATGGTCGCTGTCACAGGCCAGCATCTTCATCCTGCCGCTCATGACCGCACGCCTGTCTGCCCCTGCCGGAAGCACATCCACGTTAGCAATTCCTCTTCCGTCCAGGTCGAATCCGCCTTCACATTGGTTTGCCGCCGTAGCGCCTCCCCACAAAAATCCTTCTGGCATTTTGCTCATGATGATTTCCTCCTTCCATATCTCTTTTACATAACTACAAGCAGTTCATCCGCCACATCCACCGTTCCAGAAGCGCTGGTTACAATGTCCGCAAACTGATTGGTGTTGGTGATGATGACAGGAGTAACCAGGGAATATCCTGCTTTCTGGACAGCGTCCATATCAAATTCCACCAGGATCTGTCCTCTCGTTACCTTGTCTCCTTCTTTCACCTTCTTATCAAAGCCCCGGCCTTCCATCTTCACCGTATCCATGCCGATATGAATCAGAACCTCCACGCCGTCATTGCTGGTTACTCCTACCGCATGTCCGGTGGGGAAGATTGCGGAAACCACTCCATCGCATGGGCTGCATACCTTGCCCTCTGTGGGAATGATTGCCATGCCTTTTCCCATCACTCCGCTGGCGAATGCCTGGTCGTCTACCTGATCTAGCGGGATTACTTCGCCTTTTACCGGAGCAAACACGGATTTGGGAGCGTCCTCATCTACCGAAGCCTTTTTTGCCAGAGTGGTTTTTTTTGCCTTCGGCTCATCATCTGTATAGGTAGCTATTGTCATTACAAAGGCTAAAACCATCGCCACCGCCACTGCGATCACAGCCCAGATTACATTGGACATAGGCTCGCCGTCTTTGACAAATGACATGAATCCGAAGAAGCCCAACGCGCCGGACTGATATCGTAAAACCTTGGCTCCGCCCAGGATACCGCCGCCCACTGCTGCCGCGATACAGGAGATAATGAACGGTTTTTTCTTAGGAAGTGTAATACCGTAAATACAGGGTTCCGTAACACCGAACAGACCGGAAACCAGGGCTGGGAGCGCCATTGTCTTCATATTCTTATCTTTAGTCTTAATATAAATAGCCGCAACTACCATAGACTGCGCGAACGAAGCCGCAAAGTAAGGAGTCATGAATAAATCGCTTCCATATGTACTGATATTGGCAATTCCGATCGGGATAACCGCCCAGTGCAGACCGAAGATAACCAAGATCTGCCACAGCGCGCCAATCAGGATACCGGTTACCACGCCGCCCAGCACCGGAATCGCAAAGATCGCCTGGAAAAACGCGTTCAGCAGGTTGGTAAGGATGCCGGCCACCGGACCAATCACAATAAAAGTCAGCGGAACAATGATAATCACCGTCAAAAACGGTACAAAGAACAGTTTTAAGGTATCCGGAACAATCTTCTTAAAGTATTTTTCAAGCTTCGCTCCCACTCCGGTGGCCACCAGGATTGGAACTACGGATGAGGCGTATCCTGACTTGGGATATACCACCGGGATTCCCAGAAAGGTGGTCTTATAATCCAGAGCCATCAGGGTGCCCTCAAACAGGGTGCCGGTGGTCTCCAGGCCAACCATGGCCGGATACAAAAGGGCAGCCGCGATGCTCATGCCCAGATATGGGTTACATTTAAACTTCTTTGCGCAGGATGCCGCAATGATCATGGGAAGGAAGTAGTAAAATCCATCTCCAATGGCATACATCATCTGGTAAAATCCGCTGTCCTTCACCGATGCTCCGGCAACGAACACCAGCACGGCCAAAAGACCTTTTACAATACCGGCCGCTGCCAAAAATCCCAAGATCGGCTGGAAGGTTCCGGACAGCAGATCCAGCATCCAGGCCCCCCAGGCCATATTTTTGTCGCCTTCTGCTTCTTCGGATTGCGCGCCGGATATATGTGCTTTTTCGCAAACCACCTCATATACCTGCGGCACATGATTGCCGATCACCACCTGATACTGTCCTCCTGACCGCATGACCGTAACGATCCCGTCGGTTGATTTTAACACCTCCGTGTTGGCCTTTGACTCGTCCCTCAGCTGGAAACGCAGCCTGGTAATACAGTGCGTCAGACTTACAATATTTTCCTTTCCACCCACGTTCTGAATGATTATGCGGGCCAGTGCGTCATACTTACTTGCCATGTTCTCTCCTCCTATAGCTTAAGTTCATTTGTCTCGCATGGCTCTGTTGATATTCAAAGTCATGTAAGCAATTTCCTCCATGTTGGGCTGTACCTTCATCTGCTGTAAGATGAATTTTGCAATTTTAGCGCTGCAATCATATGCCGCCGGAAATTTTGTACAAATCAGCGCGCAGATCTCCTCATCCTCACCATGGTGCATCTGATTGGTGATGATTCTTCGCAGCATATGTTTGATATAGACCATCAGTTCCTCAAACGCAAATGACCTGTGGTCCAGATCTTTTTGGAAATGATACTGGATGATATTGATGATATCTTTTGTCATGACAACGATGTCGTAGCCCCTTGAATTGAAATTCCCCATCTCCGCATTGACGATGTGGATGGCGATAAATCCTGCTTCGTCTTCCGAGAGGACTATGTTCAGCTTTTCCACAATAATACTGAGGGCTTCGATTCCCACAGCGTATTCTTTCGGATAGTAATTCTTGATTTCCCACAGAAGCGCATTGGGCAATTCAATGCCCTGATTTTTCCGCTCCACAGCACAGCAAAGGTGCTCTGTCAGTCCGATGTGAATGCTGCGATCCAGCCTGTGACGCAGCTTTTTGTGGGCAATGCTGATAATCTCCTCTGCCGTCTGAATGTACTCATAGGGAATCCCAGCCGCAATTCCGGCAAATTTGGATACTGCTTCTGAGTCCTCCAGGTGAAACTTCTTCTGGATTATGCTTTCATCAAACACGCCTTCGGTTTTGTAGTGAAAACCGATTCCGGTTCCGATCCAGATGGTTTCCCGCCCGCTCTCATCCAATCCACTGACCACATTGTTATTAATGATCTTTGTTATCTCCATAACCAGTCCCTTTTCCCAAAACAAAAGACCGGCATTATCCCAGACTGCTGCATTGTATATACAACAGAATAGGATAACCCAGTCTTGCCTGCTTTACCAGTGACACCTTACGGCTATACCTGACCTTTTGTTTAAATTATATAGTAATATTACCATGCGCGGAGGGGTTAGTCAACTTGTTTTTTGGCAATTTTACTTTTTCGTGGTAGACTTCCCCCGTTTTTTTGACTTATGTTACATGTCTTCAAATTTTGTAAACCCGACTCTACTTCCACTGTTTTTTCAGTAACTCTGCTGTTTCAAGGCCTGTAAGTCCCCCGCCGATTACAGTGACACGGCCATCTGTCATTTTGCACCGATCAGTATATCGGAAGACATGATCACATTGTCGCTGTCCAGTCCTGGCAGCGGCGGACAGATCGGTTCAGCACCACCTGCGAGGAATACTGCCATCGGATTATATTTTTCAACCGTTTCCACAGTAGCGTTTGTGTTTAAGAGAACTTCTACGCCTGCTTCTTTCAGTTCTTTGGACATGGTATCAACTATGCTGTTTGGTTATACAATAAACCCAACCAAGAGAAAGGCGGTATTTATGGACAATCAAAAGTTTGGACAGTTCATTCTCTCTCTTAGGAAAGAGAAAGGTTGGATGCAACTTGAGCTAGCTGAAAAACTCAATGTAACCGATAAGGCAGTATCAAAATGGGAACGTGGAGTTTCCCATAGTTAAAGATACGTAAGTAGGTAATGATGGAGGTGATACCAATAAATACGAATGACAATGCAACCTCAAAGGCTGACCCTTTATAGGATCAGAAGCACTTTCTGTCTCAGCGGCTTCTGACTGGAGCTTTCGGATCCAGTAACCCAGTGTAGACTGTGGGATTCCATTCTGCTGACACCATTCTTTGCGGGATAAACCGCTTTCCTGAAAAGCATGGATCCGGTCTGCCCAAAGGTCAGCCTTTGAGGTTGCATTGTCATTCGTATTTATTGGTATCACCTCCATCATTTGAACTTATCTTATCAAATGTGGATGGAAATTTGCAGATACTGATTATTACCTACTTACGCTAGTACTCGGTGGCAATTTGAAGAAATACATCCAGGGTACGCCGGAGCATCAGTTGATAGATTAAGAATAAGTGTGGCAGAACCCACCAGTCAGCAATGAACGGTGGGTTCTGCATTATTCCAGTTCGCAACCAGGAGTTCCAAGATGACAGTCTGTTTCAAATGTTATCGAGAATCTTTTGGACGGCATATGGCTTGGCGTACTTAATATAAGCATCGCTCACAAAAATGGTGTTTGTAGCATGTGGTTCAGCCCACATTGCTGGGTAAATAACAACCTTCTTTGTGCTTCTTCGCCCGGTGGCGGTGATTTCACCATCAGCAGTAATTTCGCAGCCCGATTGTTTAAGTATATTCGCCAAGGGTATAATCATGTTAATCTGTGTCTCTTGTTTGATAGGAGATGCTTTTATTCCATCAACACCCCATTTAAGAAGTTGAAGCGCAGCGAAACGGTCAAGCATGCCGTGCACATACAGGTTTCTATAATGCTTCAGACATTTGGAACACGCAGAGCCACAATCACAGGAACTTAACAGTTCCTTCATAGCAGATAGTAGTTCAGCAATTGAATCGGCTACACTGACAGCATAACCAGCACCGCTAGATAGACTATCATAAAGATAGATATCGACATAGGAGGCCTCAGATCCTGTCCTGAGACGATAACCTGTGACAAGCTCAGTGAATTCAACATCGAGTTTTTTGCTTGCTACCAGTCGCAGTGCTTCAGCTAAGGATTGAGCCGCACGGCTAAGCCACGGACTATCATTCCGACGCACATCAATAATCTTGTCATCAATCGTAAATTCAAGAACCAACATATCAGTTATAAAGTCATAGCCAAGATTCACATTAAAGGAATTGCTATGGCGGCATCTGCTTCGAGCAAACTTCGATTTGTACGGTCTGTTAATGTCATTAAGAACAGAAATATCGTTACCCGGCATGGCTGCACCGCAGTCCTTGCAAACCATGAAGCCCTTGTCATCTGAGCCTTTGTTCAGCATGATGATTCGCTGATTTGTTCGTGAAGCAATTCGTATGTTCTTGCAGCCTGGAGCAAGATTCATTTCTTCTGCATCCGGCAGGGTTGAATACAGAGGCTGTTGTACAGCCGTATACTCTTCTGATAGCTGAACATCTGGTATTGCTTCAGCATTTCTTGGCGCAAAGCCCCAAGGACGCATCATTTCTCGAGTGATTTTCAAATCACTGTTTCCGCAGAATGGACAATATTTTGTGTCCTCTTCTATCAGGCCAAACCAGCCACACTCAGCACAAGAAATAACCTGTTTCACATAATTTGGGTCTTCTGTGTAGGCACGCGCCGGAGTTAGTGCTTGACCATGACGGCGCTCGCTTCCAGGATAGTAGAATCCGCCAATCTGATAGGTTTGTTTATCAACAACAATTGCTCTACCAGGAGCATATTCTCCAATAGCTACATCAAGTCCGCGGTCAACCTCATAAAGAATCTTCCCGTACATATTCGGGATGTAGGTACTTACGACATTCTTCGGAAATGAATATGTTGGAATGATTCCTTCTTCATAGAGAGCATCCAGAAGAACCTTTGCATCACCTTCTTTAGCCCCTTCATCTACGCCAAAAAGCTCGGGGTGAGCCTGGCATTTTTCTTTAAGCGTATCAAAGGCCCTTTTGAGTTCATCCTCAAACGCCGAATAATGAAATGTTGCTCCGATAGGCAAAAGAAGCCTGTCCTTATCAATGTTATAGGAAGCAAGGTAGTTCTTGAAATCGTCGAGGAAGTCCTGAAGGAAAATGGCTGCGGGGACTGTATCAAGGCTCATATGATTTTCTGCGAGGTACTCCTGCAGGATAACCATAGCCAGATGGCGCTGAAGGAGTTTCTCACTTCGTATATCTATCCAAGGCTTGCGAGGATCGCCGCGGAACATGGGAATCGGGTCGTTGAAGTACAATGTATCATGGGGGCCATCTTCGCAGAAAGTAACGATTGTAGATAAACTGGATCCACGTCGGCCTGCACGACCTGCTCGTTGCTGATAGTTTTCGCGCATTGGAGGAATATTTCGCAGGCCAACTGCAACCAAGGAACCAATATCAATACCAACTTCCATAGTGGTTGTACTGCTGAGAATATCGACAGGTGTTTCGCTATCTTGGATCAAGTCCTGGAAGCGCAGCTCATATTGTTCGGTCTTACTCCAAAGGTCATCACGCTGGTCCTTGTGTGAGAGCTGAGCGGTATGTTCTTCTGTATCAATTACACGGATTGGTTCACCTTGGAGAGCGTCAGCAACTGGCTTTCTCCAGAAACTAAGTGCTTCGTATTCCTCAAATCCCATCTTATGGATGTGCGTGGAACCACAACTTGGGCATTTGCCTTTTAGGACGAAGGGCGTCAGCTCAGAACACTGCTCACACTTATGCCATACATGCGTAACATTGAAACGTGCTTTTACTCTGGAGAGGTCAATGTATAGTTTGCCATTATCAGGTTGCGCTGAGTCAAGGAACGCTTCTTTCAATACTCGTTTCCATGTCATCTCAGTTTCATTTTCGTCGCTCCAACCCATAATTTCTCGGATGACCTTTGAAAATCCCCAATCTTTATCAAGCCCATAACCACCATAATTGGGTCGAACCTTCAATCGAACTGTATCATTGATGGTATGGCCAAGGGCAGAAGACATGTCACAGACGGATAGAATCCACGCATTGAAGAAATCAATAAATTCCTCATCCGTGACTATTACATGACTTTCCTCAAGAGCGTCAACAGCATCAAAAAGAGCTTGATCAGTAGGCTCAATCCAACTTGTAGCGGAATCGTACAAAGTGTTATAACCTCCAGCGAACAGGCGAAGAAGGTATTCCTGCATCTGTAAAGGTGCGTTCGCAATGGTAAATCGAGGAGCGTAGTCTCTTCTTTGTTTTACGCATCGATTGTAGTTATTCAGTGCAGAAGTACAATCTTCAGCGAATTTTATGCGCTCATCGGCATGGAACATCTGCACATGATGCTGACCGGCCGCAAGACAGAAATAGTCGTACAGCGTATTCATGGATTGCTCGACTGTCTGCTCTTCCATTGTTTTGATTGCTATTGCAAACAACTGCCTTGCAGCAGAAATATCCGAAGCATCAGACATATCTCTAGCCAGTTTTGCAGCACGTTGACGGCTATCAGAGAAAAGCAAAACTTTGCGTCCTTCGTTAGGAAACCGATCAGGATCACTATCTTTTCCTGGTACAGCAGGTTGCAGTTGGAACTGCGACTTAATCAAGTTGAAAAAAGACTGATTACCTCGGGTGCTAAATGAGGTAAGCTGCGATGTAGAAAGTTGATGCCTGCAATGTGGGCAAGTCGGGAAGGTAATGATTTGCGGTCTGCCTTTCGCAGAATAGTTGCAGTAGTACAATTTTCTAATCCATGCCTTGCCAGCGGAAGAGTCATCTGCAAAATTGACAAACCCGCTCTTGACATCAAGGTAACACGGTTTGATGGCGTTTTTACCCTGTTTTGCAGGCAGTTCAAAGTTCTCAGTTGGGATAAACAGATGTACTTCTTTCATCCTGCGATCCATTAACTGACCGGGGTAGCGCCACAGGTATACATTTCCATGAAGTTCTGAGTCATCTTCAAGGACATAGCCCTTGAAGAACAGCGCACCACAACGTCTGTCGTTGTAAAGTTCATATACAACACTGCCACAATGGGGACAAATCAAATTACCATCAGACAAGTAGACCTCACCTAAAGTGAGACCTCCTTCCGAATGAGAACAGTTGCAATTCGCATTGGCGCAGGCATAAACTCCGGAAATGCCCTTGAAAAGCATGTGCATACGTGCAGGGAAAAGAACAGAACCCTTGGCGTTTTTTGCATGTGGTGCAATTGCCAGAAGGACACCAACAGCTTTTAACGCATTTTCCTGACTGAGACCTGGGAAAATACCGGAAGATAATTCTCCCAGGGATACTGCATTTCCGCGACAATACTTGATAAGTTCATGGAATGGGCGATAACAGATAAGATTGTCGTACATCCAGTTGCAAATCGCTTCCAAGGAGTCAATGCTATGGTCAAAACCTTCCAACTGGCGCCAGAACGACAAGAGCGCAGAAAGCTTTAATTCATCCTTGTCCTCAAATTCGCCAGGATCTGCGTTTAAGAGAAACTCGACGGGGATATCATACTTTAATTGACCATCGATGACTTCCCTTTCGCCGGTGAGATAACAGAACTGGGTCGCTATGTCGGAAGCAGTAAGCTCATTTGCAAACTTCATTACTGAATCAACATCCTGCTGATTCTTGTTGGGCATACTTGCGGTAGTGAGTATAAATTGCACGCGGTCACGACTAATGCTGAGTTTATGAAATAGCCTACGAATCAGTAATGCAACTTCACCGCCCGAT
>ENA-OPSU01000777-OPSU01000777.1-human-gut-metagenome-genome-assembly--contig:-NODE-777-length-14189-cov-3.338828_pt1 | contig 14189 bp, 12 predicted proteins | sample MGYA00241811_ERZ501913 | MGnify/ENA primary metagenome ERZ501913 (study PRJEB25962, sample SAMEA2042113) | human gut metagenome | biome: human gut; feature: human-associated habitat; material: faeces...
TTTCTTTTGATGTTAATTGATAACGATGGTCCGTGTGATCTTCTCGCAGGAATAGTTGCCGGAGACTGTTGCCGTCTGGGTATAGATGCCCGGCTGCGTCGGGAACTCCGTGGATTTGCTGCTGAACAGGCCCTTCTTTTTATAAGTACAGGTGACCTTGGCATTATCGACCACCACGCCGTCCGACTCCAGCAGAGCGCCGACATTGTGTGCCTCAGCCTCGGCCAGCGTCATCCCGGCGGGCAGGTCTTCGGCCCAGTAGAGGCGGACGCCCTCGGTCTTGGGCTTTATCTTGAACATGGCCACACCGGCAGTGTTCAGATCGCCGGATTCCAGCGCCACGGCACCCGCGACATAGCTGCCCGAATCCACGGGCTGTTCATCCAGATAGATGCGGCTGAACGCACCCTCGGGAAGGTAGCGGCGGATGAGCTCAAGGGAGAGCTTCAGGCCCATGGACATATCTTTCAGGGTGGGGATATAGAATTTCAGGGTATCCATCACCTTGACGACCTCATCGGCCACGCCCAGCAGCACACTGACGTCGTTGCCGTCGATGAGCTGTTTGATATAGGCGTAGACATTGAACTCTTCTACCTGATCAGGGGTCTTGGACATCTTGCGGGGCAGGGGTATCATCTTGAGCAGGGTGCGGAGCTTATCGGAGGGCACGAGGGTGACGGAGCCCTTGGTAATTATAGGGTGCCATCGCCACATAATACAGGCGGGCGCTGGCGATGCCCAGCACCACGCCGATATACTGCGCGTCCGCCGGGCGGGTGACTACCGACAGCTCGAACGGGGAGCCATAGACCAGCTTGCCGGAAGCCTGCAGACGGATGGAGACGACTTCATTCGTCTCTTCCAGCCGGGTCTGAGAGGCGCGGGGCAATTCGGTCTCTGCCGAGGCGGCCAGCACCGGGGTCACCATGCTCAGCATGAGGGCTGCTGTGAGAAGCAGCGAAAGCAATCTTTTGGCCTTCATATGGACAAACCTCCTGTATTCATCATCTTCAGCCGGGCGGGCCGTGCAGGCTGACACTCCGGCTAATATGATTTTACCGCAAATCCCTGCTGTGGTCAATGACGGGATTCAGACAAAAGGGCTGCTGTGCTTTTCCGCACGGCAGCCCGGATGATATTTTTCTGTTTACAGGATGCGCACCCGGACGACGGCGGGGATGGCCGAGAGCTTCGCGGCCAGTGCATCATTCACGGCACCGGTGGCGTCCAGCATGGTGTAGGCCATGTTCTTCCTGCTCTTGTTCACCATGTTCTCGATGTTCAGGCCCGCCTCCGTGGTCAGGGCGGTGATCTGGCTGATCATGCCCGGCTCGTTCTTGTGGATGATGCAGATGCGCTTGCCGCCGGCGCGGGGCTGATGCACCTCGGGCATGTTCACCGAGTGGGTGATGTTGCCGTTCTTGAGGTAGTCGCTGAGCTCCTGGGCGGCCATGACCGCGCAGTTGTCCTCGGCCTCCGGGGTGGAAGCGCCCAGATGAGGCGTGCAGATGACACCCGGACGGCCCAGCAGAGCTTCCGTGGGGAAGTCGGTCATATAGCTGGACACTTTGCCGGTGTCAAGGGCTTCCAGCAGGGCGTCGGTGTTCACCAGCTCACCGCGGGCGTAGTTCAGCAGCTTGACACCGTCCTTGCAGAGGGCCAGCGTCTGGGCATTGATGGTGTCCTTGGTGGTGGGCAGATACGGCACATGGACGGTGATGTAGTCGCAGAGGGGCAGCATATCATTCAGGTTGACGCAGTGACGGACCTGACTGCTCAGGTTCCACGCAGCATCAATGGAGATATAGGGGTCATAGCCGTAGACCTTCATCCCCAGCTCGATGGCGCAGTTGGCGACGCGGGAGCCGATGGCACCCAGGCCGATGACGCGCTCAACCTCGGATCGACGATCGCGCATTTTACCGTTGCCTTGCTTCTCCCAGAGTCGTTACATGTGGTACACCGCAGCGGAGCGAAGTCCTTCCGGCAGGTCGGGCGCAGCAGGTGAAAGTTCCCAGCGTACCTGCCCCGCCCACCGGGAGGCGACGGCAGAGAAGTGGAGCATGACAATACCGAGATCCAATGCGGCATCCAAATTATCGGTGTAGGCATCCTCCTGCTGCACCAAATAGATGCTGTGATCCTGCACAAGGAAGCCATAGGGCTGACGGTTGAGATAGCTGGGGGAGAGCGAAGCGGCGTAGAAGGACTGCCAGAGCATATCGTCGTAGAAGTCCATCATCTCGTCAAGCCCAGACTGGTTGCTCCAGCTCCCCATGTGAACCAAATCATGCACGCCCTTTTTGGGCGCGTAGTACTGCTGCTCGGCCCGCACATCGATCTGAGACATACTCAGGATATTCAGCCGCAGCTTTTTTGCGGTCTTTTCCCCGTAGCCAAAGGCAACGATTGCCGCCACCTCTAACGGGGTGGCGAGAGATAGTGCCTTTTTGATTTTGTCGCTGTCGGTGAAGGTCATCCAGCAGGTGTCAATGTCCAACTCAGTCAGCTTGAGGACGAGATCTTCCATCATGTAGCCGGCGTTGATGGCCGCATAGGAATGCGGGGCAGACATAAGGAGCAGGTAGTGCGGTGCTCCGATGAGAAATTGATTATAGCCCGCCGAGCTCTCCAGCGCCGGCTGTGCATCCTTGTCCAAGACGATCAACTCCGTTGCAATCTCCGGGACAAGACGGGGGCAGGTCTTTTCATAGTAGGATCGGAGCTGGCCGATAGCCTCGCTCGGAACTTCCTTTTCGCGGAATGCGTGAACGGATCTGCGATTTTGAATCATAGCGCTGTAATTCATAGTAGTATCTCCTATTCTGATGTCTTTGGTTTTCTTATAAATCGTCTATCAATGCGGTGCTCTTGGCGTAGGCGGTACTGCGTGCCTCAAAGAAATCGGTCTTGACCATGTTGGCGTCGGCGTACTGGCTGACCCATTCCATGCTCTCCGGTTCGCTCTCAAAGCCTGGATACAATGCGGGATAGCCAAGGCTCGTCCAGCGGAGGTTGCCGAGATAGCGGATGTAATCGCTGATCATCTGCCGGTTCAGCCCCGGGATGTCGTCGCCGATCACATAATGCCCCCATGCGATCTCCTGCTCCACGCCCTCACGCATCATCTCGCGCAGCGCTTGTACGCTCTCGGCGGTGAACAACTCCGGCTGCTCCTTTTGCAGCTCCGTGATGATATTGCGGAACAGCCACAAGTGCGTGTTCTCATCGCGGTTTATGTAGCGAATCTCCTGCGCCGAGCCGGGCATCTTCCCGTTTCGGGAGAGATTGTAGAAGAACATAAAGCCGCTGTAAAAATAGATGCCCTCCAAAATATAGTTTGCCATCATCACGCGCAGCAGCGTGGGAGCGTCCTTCCGCTCCTGAAACTCGTTGTAGCAGTCCCCAATGAAGGTGTTGCGGCGCAGCAGATGCTCGTCCGTTTTCCATTGGTAGAGGATGTCATTGCGCTCCACGGGGGAACAGATGGTGTCGAGCATATAGCTGTAGCTCTGTGAGTGGACACACTCCTGAAACGCCTGAATGGACAGGCAGAGATTGACCTCGTTGGCGGTAATGTAGGCGCCGATATTAGGCAGGTTCGCTGTCTGAATGGAATCCAAAAAGACAAGAAAACTCAGAATTTTATCGTAGGCGCTGCGCTCGGCTGACAGCAGGCGGGGATAGTCCTTCACATCCTGCGAGAGATTGATCTCCTCAGGAATCCAAAAGTTGTTCATGGCCTGCCGGTACCAGTCGCTGACCCAAGCGTACTTCATATTGTTGAAGTCGTTGAGGTTGGTGGTATTGCCGCCGATCATGCGCCGCAGGCGCACATCAGGGTCGCCCTCCGGGTTAAAGAGGGGCTTTTTCTTCAGTTCCATCATGCTATCCTCCTTATGACGAGCAGCTTTCGCAGGCCTCGACCTCAAGGGCCTTGCTGCGGACATAGTAAATGGTCTTGACGCCGGCCCTCCACGCCTCCAAATAAAGTCTGAGCACCTGACGCATGGAATAGTCGTTGGTGATATAGAGATTCATGCTCTGCGCCTGGTCCACATGGCGCTGCCGGATTCCCCCCGCCAGGACGGACCACTGCTGGTCAATGTAGTGGGCGTTCTTGTACTGCCAGAATGTCTCGGGAGATAAATCCGGAGCCACCCGTGGCACCAGTCCATTCTTCTTTTCCTCCAGGTAATACCGGTTCATGATCGGGTCCAGGCCGGCCGTCGTTCCCGCCAGCATACTGGTGCTGCTCGTCGGCGCAATGGCGATCAGCCATCCGTTTCTCATGCCGTTTGCCGCCGTCTTTTCCTTCAGCCGGAGCCACTCTTCCGAATGGTAGTTCCGTTTTTCAAAATAGGCGCCCGTCTGCCAGTCGCTTCCTTCAAACAGCTCATAGCGGCCCTTTTCCCCGGCATAGTCACAGCTTGCCTCAATCGCCGCGTAATTAATCCATTCAAACACCCGGTCGGTAAATGCCAAATGCTCCTCCGATTCCCAGGAAATTCCGTTTTTCGCCAGCATATGGTGGTAACCGCTGATCCCCAGTCCGATGGGGCGGTACCGCATGTTGTTGATTTTGGCGTATGGAACCGGGAAAAAGTTTAAGTCGATGACATTGTCCAGCGCACGCACTGCGTACCGTGTCAGCTCGGTAACCTCTTTCCGGTCCGTCACATCGATCTTCCCGAGAGAGAGGCTGGCCAGATTACATACCACGAAATCGCCGGGCTTTGTCACTGTCACCACCACCGTTTCGCCGTCCACCGTTTCGATGCGCTGCTCCATCTGTTCCACCGGACTCATATTCTGTGCAATTTCCGTACAGAGATTGCTGCAGTAAATGATGCCCTTATGGCTGTTGGGATTTGCCTCATTAACCAGGTCCCGGTTAAAGGTAAATGGAGTTCCCGTCTCCACCGCACTCTTTAAAATCAGGCGGACCAGTTCTTTTACCGGAATCACCCGCTTATGAATCCTGTGATCAGCGACACAGTCCCGATAGCGTTCCTCCCATTCCTGTCCATAGGAATCTTCCAGCGAATAGCCCTTTACCGTGAGAATCTCATGAGGACACATCAGGTACCAGTCCGCGTCGATATTCTCCTTTGCCAGCTTCCAGAACAGGTTCGGATAACAGACCGCCGGAAATACGTCGTGTGCCTTCATACGGTCGTCCCCATTGTTAGTACGCAGTGCCAGGAATTCCGGAAGGTCCTTATGCCACGCATCCAGATATACGGCGACGGCTCCCTGGCGCACGCCCAGCTGATCTACCGCCACCGCGGTATCATTGGCCAGCTTGATCCAGCGGATCACGCCCCCGGCTGCCCCTCCGAATCCGCGGATCGCGCTGCCGCTTGCCCGCACCTTTCCGAAATACATCCCCATGCCGCCGCCGAATTTGCTGACCTTGGCAAAATTGTCAATGCTTCTGTAGATTCCATCCAGGCTGTCCGGCACCGTGTCGATAAAACAGGAGGAAAGCTGATGATACGGCTTTCTCGCGTTGGAAAGGGTCGGCGTCGCCATGGTAACCTTAAGCGTACTCAGCATATCGTAAAAACGCCTCACCCATTCCAGCCGGTCGTTCTTCTCCAGCATGGCCAGATGCAGGGCGATGCCCAGAAACATCTCCTGCGGGGACTCTAACGGAACATTCTCCCGGCTGCGGATCACATATCTGGAAAGAAGCAGCTCCAGACCGGAATACGTAAAAAGCTGATCCCGCGTTTCGTCGAGGAAGCCCTCACACGTCTCGATCTCCTCCCTGGTGTAATGTTCCAGAATATAGTCGCCGTAAAGCCGTTCCCCTGTCAGAAAATACAGTTTATCGTAAAAGCTTCTGATCTGATACTTCGCCTCCATGGATCTTAAGTTCTTTCTGAAGCGGACCATCAAAAGACGGGCCGCAATGTACTCCCAGTCCGGCGCTTCCTGGGTGGTAAGCTCCACAGCGGCCTGGATTAAGGCGGCCAGCTTCTCCGCTTCCGTCATCCCCTGTTTATAGAAAGCCGAAAATTTCATAAACAGGTGCTCCAGCCGGTACGCCGTGCCGGTCCATTTTTTCTGAATCTCCTTTAAGACGGCCTCCATATCAGGAACATCGTTAAAATACCGGACCAGATCCTGCCTCACACTGCGTTCCTTACTCCGCTCATTCCGATAAAGAATAAAGCTCTTAAGCGCCTCGTAGCAGCCGGCTTCCATCAGAGACTGTTCCACCATGTCCTGAATCTGCTCCACGCTGAGAGGACTTCCGTCCCTCACCGCACCGTCCACTTTCTCATTCACCAGACCCATGATCCTGTCCATCCGCGCCTCGCCAGGCTCCTGATTCACACTGGCAAACGCACACAGGATGGCACTCTTTATCTTCCCGCACTCGTATGATTCCGGCTGACCGTTTCTTTTTCTGATATCCATTTCTTTTACCGCCATTCTCCAAAGTTTAATTGTCATTTTTCATTCATCAAGCAATCAGTATTAATAACTGTTATTAATGCCGTCACTAAATGATGATACCACAAGATGTAGTTTATTACAAGATTGTGATCGCAAAATATTTGATTTTTTTACCGTTTGTAATACAACAGATCGATACATGCAAAACTGATGGCCAACCCGGCATCTGATCTTATTACACGGGCAAAAAAGCGCTTTTATTCTATTATAAACAGAATTCCGGCTTGGAATCAAGCGGCAATGAATCAGATGGTGATGAGTATGAATATGAGACCTTTTCCTGCGGGATCAGCACGAAAAAAATAACGTGGAAATGCCGATTAAAAAGATAAGAGGAATCGGCATTCCCACGTTGAAATTATTTTCTTTGTCGGCTGTATTTAACAGCAACAATCTTCTGCATCGGGCAAACCCCCTAACAATTCCATTTCACCTTCACCGGATGTGCTTCATCCGGCACGCAGACCTGTTTCAGTGAATCTACGGCTTTTTCCAACTCTTTGGAAGCTATTTGATCATAAACCTCAGCACTTTGTTCCAGTCCGGCCTGGCTGTATGCTGCGGCCGCTGCCCCATAAAACAGAAATCCCAGTGCGCTGGTCGGCGTATGAACCGAAGCACATGCTGTTGAAACCGCCCGCGCCGCAGCCTGTGCGGTCGGATTATCCGCCAGATCCCGGGCAAGCTGCCCCGCTTCCTTAATTACCGGTTTTATCTCACTTAATTTACCGCTTCCCTTTAAATATTCTTCACATACCAGTATCGTATCCCTCAGACACGCATTCCCCGGGCACTCGTTCTCATAAATTCCCAGGAAATTATCTTTCGCATAACCAACAGCCCAGGCCGCCAGCGTTCTTTCATTCTGTGTTTCAATAAGACGCATCAGAGCAATACATTCCGCAGAATTGACATCACCAAGCATTTTTCTTAATTTAGGCATCGTTTTTCTCCTGTTCCTTCTCTCATCTTTCACACAATTTTATCATACCATACTCCCAGCACGCCATCCATCATTGTAAGTATTTGTAAAACTTTCTTAATTTTCATTTTTCTACCAACCTGCTATAATCTAATTGGCAGCAATCGAAAAACACAACTAATTTAATGGAGGTTTCAATGAAAAAATTAACCGGAAGTCTGCTTCTCTCACTTTTATGCGTCACAGCCGTCTTCGCCTCTGGATTTGCTTTCCGTTCAAAGGCTGACACAGGTACGGCTCCTTCTTCCGTCCGGATCTATGGAACGGTAAATCAGACCAGCGACGGCCGACTGTCCATTTCCCGGCAGGACGGGGATTTCGCCGGACAGGAATTAATTATCAATGTATCGGAAGAAACCAGAATTTTAGACGCAGTAAACGGTTATCCCGTTGCGCTGGATACTCTTAAAAACGGCGAGACCATCTACGCCTATATCATCAATCCCAGGGGAGCTACCATACACACCACCGAGGCGGCGGGCCTGGACGCGGCCCATGTCATAAGTGCAAAGCGTACCCTGGACTCCAACATGCTGGAGCTCAACCGGCAGGGATATCTGAATGGGCATACGCCGTTTTCCGCGCTGGTGGCATTTTCCGGCATCATAGCGGCCAGGATGCATGGCCTGTCCATGGTGGCCCTGTCCAATGAATCCAGTGCCAACGAGAGCACGGTCCAGGGAAGCACGGTAAACCACCAGTATTCCAAGAGCTTTAAGTTTGAGGAGGATTTCAACTATTATCAGACCACATATCTGAAGGGGAGCGCGTACTACTTCAGTATGCTGCGCCCTTTGAGTGAATTCCAGATTGCCAGGTTTTTTGCGGGGCAGAAGCAGTACCACGGCATATTCCGAAGCTGTAATGCCGGGAGCAAGACTGATTCCTGGTGCGGACACTGCCCCAAGTGCCTGTTTGTGTACCTGATTCTGTCGCCCTTTCTTAAGCCTCAGGAAGTCAGGGATATCTTTGGCCGGAACATGCTGGACGATTGGGATATGAAGGAAACCCTGGACCAGCTGATTGGGATAGAGGAAGAGAAACCCTTTGAGTGTGTGGGCAGCCGTGATGAAATCAATACAGCCATCGTACTTACGATCAAAGGGCTGGAGGATGCAGGTGAGGCGCTGCCCTGTCTTCTATCCTATTATAAAACCACAGACCTGTATCAGACCTACAGAACCAGGGGAGACCAGTACTCATCCTATTATGACGGGAATAACCTGGTCCCGGATGAATTAGCGGGGCTGGTGAGGAAATACTGTGCAGATGGCTTATAAGGAGAACAAACGTGATAGAGAAGATAGAGCCCTGGATTAAGGGGAAGCGCATACTGCTTCTGGGTTATGGCAGAGAAGGACAGTCCACCTGGAATGTCCTCAGGCGGCTGGGAACATATGAAGCCCTGGACATAGCGGATTTGAAGGCTCCGGCTGCCGTGCCTGAAGACGGTACGGTGTGGCATACCGGCCCGGATTACCAGAAATGTATGGATGATTACGATGTTGTATTTAAAAGCCCGGGCATTGTCCTGGAGCGGCCTGAAAATGAATACAGGTGCAGTATATTGTCGCAGACAGAGGTGTTTTTCCAGTGTTTCCGGGATCAGATTATCGGAATCACAGGAACCAAGGGCAAGAGTACGGTCACGACCCTTCTGTATCATCTGCTTAAGCAGGCGGGCATGGATGCCCTTCTGGTGGGCAATATAGGTATACCGGCCCTGGACCACATGGAGGAAGTGAAGCCGGACACCAGGATTGTGTTTGAGCTTTCCTGCCATCAGCTGGAATATATGACGGTTTCACCCCATATAGGAATTCTGGTGAACATCCATGAGGAGCATCTGGACCATTACGGTACCATGGAAAAGTATGTGGAGGCCAAGCATCATATCTTTAAAAACCAGAGGCCGGATGACATTCTGATCTGCAACGTACAGTGCCTGCCGGAGGAGGGAACCTGTCCGTCCGGATTGATAAGGGCAGGTATGGACGGCAGCGGCAAAGAGCTGGACGTGGTTCAGGAGCAGGACGGAACCTGGGTTCACTTCCGGGGAAAGTCTTTTTGTATCCCTACGGATGAAATCAAGCTTCTGGGACAGCATAATTATTTTGATATCGGCGTGGCGTATGGAGTGTGCAGCATACTGGGAATGGATGACCAGGTTTTTGCCCGGGGGCTTAAGACATACGAACCCCTTCCCCACCGGCTTCAGTATATTGGGGAGCGGGAGGGCGTGAAATATTATGACGACTCCATCTCCACCATTTGCGATACCACCATTCAGGCCCTTAAGACGCTGAAGGATACGGATACAGTTCTCATAGGCGGCATGGACCGGGGAATCGACTACAGGGAACTGATTGAATATCTGTCGGATTGCCCGGTACCCCATATTATCCTGATGGAGGCCACGGGCAAAAGGATATACCAGGAGATACATAAGTATTATCCTGAATTTAAGAACAGGGCCAGGCTTATACTGGCGGAGCATCTGGAAGACGGTGTCAAGCGGGCGCGTCAGATAACGAGACCCGGCACAAGCTGCGTGCTGTCGCCGGCCGCTGCCAGCTATGGCATCTTCAGGAATTTTGAGGAACGGGGAGAAACATTTTCGCGTCTTGTATTTAATAAGTAAATCTGGATAAAAATGTAAATGAAACAAAAAAATCACAACCTTTTAAGAATTTTATAAGGATTTAGGGGGTTGTGCGAACACTTAAAATACTGTACAATCAGTAAGAAGCTTTTGAAGCAGAAAGTGAAAGGGAGAAACGTGGGAGCTTACGAGACGCTGAATGAAGTTTTGGTTAGCCTGTTCCGCGATGTCAATGATATAGAGCAGAAGGCAATTATCACCTCGGAGTTTAGTGATATTACCAATAACGATATGCATGTCATAGACGCCATCGGCATAGACAGGCCAAAGAACATGTCATCCATTGCCCGGGAACTGTCGGTCACGGTGGGAACATTAACTATATCCGTGAACAGCCTGGTAAAAAAGGGCTATGTAGTCCGTAACCGCAGCAGTGAGGACCGCAGGGTCGTATTCATATCCCTTTCAGAAAAAGGAGTTAAGGCTTATTATCATCATAAGAAGTTCCATGAACAGATGATAGACAGCGTAGTGAAAGAATTGACAGAGGAAGAGCTGGAGGCCCTGGTAAAGGCGCTGACAAAGCTCAACACCTGGTTCAGAAGTTTTTAAGAGGATTATTTAAGGAGGCTTTACAATTATGAAAAAATGGTTGATTGGTGTTATGACCGTCCTGATGGCAGTATCCCTGGCAGCCTGTACACCTACCACTGAAAAACAGAAAAAAGAAACCACTGCTGCGGCAGCAGCTAAATCCCAGGAGGATATGGTTCCCCCAAGCACAGGTGGGGCCAGCGATAAAGTCCCGGATCCCAACGTTATGCCGGTAGCTGTGATTTCCATATATCACGGAGGCGGCGGAAGCCTGGTGCAGGATATGGATTCCCTGGACACGGAAGGTCTGGACGCACAGCTTCTGGTGGACAAGCTGATTGAATATGGTGTGCTGACTGACGGCACAGAGGTCCTCAGCTTTGATATTGAGGGAAAAGATGAGAACGCGGTTGGAACCCTGGACTTAAGTCAGGCTGAGAGCGCAGAGGGCTGTTCCGACAAGATGTTCCTCACTGAGATTGGCAATACATTCACTGAAAACTTTGAGCTGTCCAAGCTTAAGCTTAAGGTGAACGGCGGTAATTATGAAGGCGATGACATTAAGCAGGGAGATAGCGATTATCTTACCTATAACGCGGACTATGAGTCTGTTGAATAAAGAAGTGAAAGAGGCGGCTGTCCTGTAAGTGGAAACTCCACTTAAGGGCAGCCGCCTCTGTTTTGCCACAGGTTAAAAAAACATGCCCCTTTCTTTGTCTGGAAGGAGGCATGGTTTTTATAATATAAGATTTCCAATGATAAATTATCATTATTAAGTATGAAGGTGATAAGCAGGCCTGATTTTATAATTTAGCCATGGCGGCTTCGTCTGCAACAACTATTACATCGTTATGCAGCTGAAGTACGGATGCGGGAACATGAGGAGTTACAGGGCCGCAGAGCACATCATGGAGAATCTGAGCCTTGTCAGAACCGCTGACAACCAGAAGGATTTTTTTAGCCTTCATAATGGTTCCGATACCCATGGTATAAGCCTGTTTCGGAACATCATCAATGGAAGCAAAGAAACGCTTATTGGCCTCGATGGTGCTCTGGGTCAGGTCCACACAGTGAGTGGTCTTGGCAAATTCTTCGTCCGGCTCATTAAAGCCGATATGGCCGTTATGCCCCAGGCCCAGAAGCTGCAGGTCAATGCCGCCCAGGCTCTTAATCACGTCCTCATAGCGGGAGCACTCCTTATCGCTGTCAGGCTGGGTGCCGTCGGGTACATTGGTGCAGTCCATATTGATGTTAATGTGCTTAAAGAGATTGTTATACATGAAGTAGTAGTAGCTCTGGTCATTATCCCTGGTAAGTCCTCTGTACTCATCCAGGTTCACGCTCTTTACACCGGAGAAATCCAAATCACCTTTGTTGTACCATTCGATCAGCTGTTTGTAAGTGCCGATTGGGGTGGAGCCGGTTGCCAGGCCAAGGACACATTCAGGTTTCATCAGGACCTGGGAGGCGATGATGCTGGCTGCCTTGCGGCTTAATTCATCGTAATCTTTTGCTTTGTAGATTTTCATAATAATTGCCACCTTTCCATACATTATTAGTAGTTGCGGTGCCCCGGATTTCCATTGGGTCACTGATTTGGAAAAAATTTTTATAAATCTTTAAATATAGGATAACATTTTCCTAACATACTTTCAAGGGGTAAATGCATAAAATATTTATAAAAGCAGATAGGCCGTGTTCAGGGCAGCTGCAGATTATGGGTGCGAGGAGTGAAAGTATGACCAATTATCGGAGATTGATATCTTATATCTACGCCTATGAAGGCGAGGTAAAAGGAAAGAATATTGGGTTTGCCAAGCTGGAATCCCGGAATGGGCAATGCAAACTCAGCGTAAATGTAAAGAAGGTTTACGTTGGAAGCAGCGACCTGGGGGTTTATCTGCTGGCCCCGGGAAAAGAAATTTTTCTGGGCAGTATATTTATCCGCAGCGGAGGCGGTGAGTTCCGCGCCGTGGTAAATGTGGAAAATGCCGCTGATTCGGGCTGCAGCATGGACCAATGCTATGGCCTGACGATTCATGAACAGGGGGATACATGGCGGGCATATACGACCATCTGGGAGGATGCGGTGGCCCATGCAGCGGAAGTGGAGCTGGCGGATGTGACCTCCAGTAAAGTAGGAGATGCAGAAGCGCAGATACATAGAAAAGTGGAAGAACTGAATCAGGAGCTGCGGTCCGGTGAAAAGGCAGCAGAAGGCGGAGACGGCCCTGTGCTCAGCAGTTCTCCGGCAGAGGCGCGTCAGATGAGTGCTGGTCGTGGGGCTATGGAGAACGCGGAGACACCGGAGGGTGCGGAGGCTGTGCAGGAGACAGAGGTATTGGCCCAAACGTCAGAAGAAGTATATCAGACGGAGAATGAGGCCAATCAGATGACAGAGGCATTGGATCAGGCTGCGGAAAAAGTAGTCGGAGCGGAAGAGATTTTACCGGAGTCAATAGAGGCAGATACGGTCGAAATGTCCCAAAAGCAGGAGAATCAGGATGACAGGGACGATTTGGCGCTGGAACCAGAGCTGTTGCCGGATGATAAAGACAGTATGGAGTTGGAGCCGGAATCCCTGACAGATGGGATGCCGGATGAAATGTCAAATGAAATAGAGGAAGCGCAGGAATCAGGAGGTATCCCGGATTCCCAATTAGAGAGCCAGTCAGAGAATACGGCAGAGTCAGAGATAACGGCAGAATTGGGAAAAGCGGCTGAAGAACATAAGGCAGGTTTTCAAAATAGCGGCCTGGCAGGAATCACACCAAAAAGAGATATGGAACAGATGGATGGTATGATTACGCCAAACATGGGCAGAGAGCAGGAAACAGACCATAGAGCCTGGAGCGGCAAAGGGGATTTTGGTGAACAGCCGAATTCTAAGCACGGCTGGGATGAAAAGAATGTTACATCTATCAGAAAACAGCTTTATGAGGAAAATGAAAGCGTGCCCCGTGAGCTTCAAACCGCTCATGATCCGTTGAACATGGGACTTCCCAGACAGGAAGGTATGGTTCCTGATACCCGTATTCCCCTGCAGCCAGATAATATGCCGGAAAACAGGACGGTTCCCAGACCAAACATTATGACCAGGCCTGGGATGCCCCGCAGGCATATGCCTGCAGGGACAGTGCGTACGGGTTCTTCCGGGGGTCAATCGGACCAGGAACAGATGATGGACCAGTGTCCGTTGAATCAGCAGCCAATGCCAGGACAGCAGCAAGTACCGTGTCAGCAGCCAATGTCGAATCAACAGTCAAGGATGCTCCGCCAGCTGATGCCAAGCAACCAGACTATGCCGTCACGTCAACAAACGCCGGGGCAGAGTTCGCTGGGCCAACATCCAGTTACAAATCGGCAGCCAGTGCCGGGTCAGCAGGCGATACAAAACCAGCAGCCGATATCAAACCAACAGCCAATGCCAAACCAGCAGCCAATGCCAAACCATCGGCCAATGCCAAACCAGCGGCCAATGTCAAACCAGCAGCCGATGCCAAACCAGCAGCCGATGCCAAACCAGCAGCCGATGTCAAA
>ENA-OPSU01000793-OPSU01000793.1-human-gut-metagenome-genome-assembly--contig:-NODE-793-length-13891-cov-3.628578_pt1 | contig 13891 bp, 8 predicted proteins | sample MGYA00241811_ERZ501913 | MGnify/ENA primary metagenome ERZ501913 (study PRJEB25962, sample SAMEA2042113) | human gut metagenome | biome: human gut; feature: human-associated habitat; material: faeces...
GCTTCAAATCAATCACCAGGCGCAGGGGCTTCTTCCTTATGGCCTTGGCGCAGAAGGAGCTGGCGCTTAAGAGCACGGGTCCGCTGACCCCGAAATGGGTGAACAGCATTTCTCCAAACTCCCTGTACAGCTCCCTTTTTCCGTCATATACAGCCGCCTCCACATTTTTAAGGGAAAGGCCCTGCAGCTCCTTAACGGTCTCTGTCTCCTTTACCTCAAAGGGAACCAGGGCCGGCGACAGCTCCGTAAGTCTGTGGCCGCTGTCCACAGCCCATTTAAGGCCGTCCCCGGTGGATCCGGTGGTGGGATAGGACAGGCCGCCGGTAGCCACGATGACACGGTCGGCTGCCTGTATCCTGCCGCCGCACCGTACGCCCTTACACACGCCGTCCTCCACCGCCAGCCCGTCCGCCTTCTGATTCAGGCACACCTTGACTCCTGCCTGTCTCAAAAGGCCGGACAGGGTGCTGATGACGTCTGACGACTTGTCGGACTGGGGAAATACCCGGTTTCCCCGCTCCACCTTCAGGCGAAGCCCTGCCTGTTCCAGCAAATCCATCATGTCCTGGTTTGTAAAACCGTAAAAACTGCTGTACAGGAATTTGGAATTGCTCACCACGGAGCCCAGCAGCTCCTCCATATCGCAGGCATTGGTCACATTACACCGGCCCTTGCCTGTGATGAACAGCTTTTTGCCCGGCTTTTCGTTCTGTTCCCACAGCTCCACGGCAGCGCCTTCCCTGGCTGCAGCTATGGCAGCCAGCATGCCGGCCGCCCCTGCGCCAATTACAATTACATGGTTCGTCTCACTCATTTGTCTGTCTTTACTTCCTTTACTTTCTTTTCCAGGGCATCCACCACAGTCTGGAGGACCTTTACCCTGGCATATCGTTTGTCATTGCCCTCCACCACAATCCATGGGGCGTAGGTGGTGGAAGTACGTATGAGCATCTCGTTGACCGCTTCCTCATACTGGTCCCATTTCTCACGGTTGCGCCAGTCCTCGTCCGTAATCTTCCACTGCTTGGCAGGATTGGCCTGACGCTCCCTGAATCTGCGCTCCTGCTCATCCTTGTCAATGTGGAGCCAGAATTTAAGAACCACTGCTCCGGCATTGGCCATATGGGATTCCATCTCGTTGATTTCCTGGTAGGCCCGTCTCCACTGGGCTTCCGAACAGAATTCTTCAATCCGCTCCACCATGACCCTTCCATACCAGGTGCGGTCAAAGATGGCGATATGGCCTGCCTTTGGCACACTGTTCCAGAACCGCCACAGATAGTGGTGGACCTTCTCAATGTCATTGGGAGCCGCTGTTGGATTCACCCTGTAGCCCCTGGGATCCAGATTGCTGGTCAGTCGTTTGATGGCTCCGCCCTTGCCTCCGGCATCCCAGCCCTCAAAACCGATGACAACCGGAATCCTGAGACGGTAAAGTTCGCTGTGAAGCTCTGCCAGACGCTTCTGAAGCTTTTTCAGCCGGGTCTTATACTCCTCCTCCGTAAGGCTCTTTGAGAGGTCGATTCCGGACAGCACGCCGTTTTTAAACCGCTCCCTGGTCTTGGATTCCTGCCTTTGCGCCGTTTTTTCGTCTTCCGGCCTGCGGTGCTCCAACTCATACTCCAGGCGGTCCATAACCGTGCTGACAATTTTAAGGGCAGCATAATCCTTGTCCACTGCTTCTATGATGACCCAGGGAGCATAGTCTGTATCCGTTTTCTCCAGCATCTCCTCATTCATCTTCAGATAACGGTCAAAGTCCTTATTCCTGTTCCAGTCCTCCTCCGTCACCCGCCATGAGGTCTCCTTGGACCCCTCCAGCTTCTTAAAACGTTTCTTCTGCTCATCCTTGTCGATATACAGGAAAAACTTCATGATGACAGTACCGTCATCACACAGCTGTTTTTCAAAGGACAGAATATCCTGGTACGCATCCCCAAGCTTGTCCTCCCGCGTAAGACCGTCAAAACGGTCCACCTGGACACTGCGGTACCAGGAGCGGTCAAAGACAGCGATCCTGCCCTTTGCAGGCGTCTTTGTCCAATAGCGCCACAGGAAGGGCCGCATCTGCTCGTCCTCCGTGGGGCGGTCGCAGGCATAAACGTCAAAGCCCCTGGGATCCAGGGCCTGTATGAGCCGGTTAATCTGCACTCCCTTGCCGGCGGCTCCCATTCCCTCAAACACCAGAATGACCGGAATGCCTGCATCCTTACACTCCCTCTGCAAAAGCCCCAGCTTCTCTTCCGCCTCGTCCATGACCCTGCGGTAAGTCTTCTTGTCAACTTTTTTACTTAAATCAATCTTTTCAAGCATTTGGACCCCTCCTTCTCTTCCTGTTTACTATTTTATCCAGTATATCACACTTTCAACTACAATAAAATGAAAAATTGGGCAGGGGCAGCCGGGACAGGGGGCAGCCCTGGCAGAAGCGGCATGCTCCGGCTCACCTCAGAAAAAGCCCCGCAGGGCTATCATACCCCGCGAAGCTTCCTGTGTACTATGCCATAAGCAGACTGCCTACAGTTCCGTGATCACGAATATATCATAGATGGCCCTGATTGCCGTCTCAAAATCATCGTTCTCCACACCGATGATGATGTTCCACTCACTGGATCCCTGATCGATCATCTTCACATTGACCCTTGCATGGGCCAGGGCGGAAAAGATGCGGCCGGCTGTTCCTCTGGTGGAGCGCATGCCCCGTCCCACCACTGCAATCAGTGCCAGGTCCGACTCCAGTTCCACGGTGTCCGGCTCCACAGCCCTGTGGATTCCGGCTATGACAGACTGCTCAAACTCCTCAAATTCCGACTGGTGCACGTAGACAGTCATGGTATCAATGCCTGAGGGCATGTGCTCAAAGGAGATGCCGTACTGTTCAAACACGCTGAGCACCTTTCTCCCAAACCCAACCTCGGCATTCATCATGGCCTTCTCTATGTTGATGGAGCAGAATCCCTTCTTGCCGGCAATTCCGGTGATGGTGTAACGCGGCTTGCGGCAGGTGCTCTCCACAATAAGAGTGCCCTTGTCCTCAGGACGATTGGTGTTCCTGATATTGATGGGAATGCCCTCCTTGCGCACCGGGAAAATGGCATCCTCATGAAGGACGCTGGCTCCCATGTAGGAAAGCTCCCTCAGTTCCTTGTATGTAATGGTCTCGATAACTTCCGGATTCTCCACGATTCTGGGGTCTGTCACCAGAACGCCGGACACATCCGTCCAATTCTCGTACATATCCGCGTGGATGGCCTTGGCCACGATAGAGCCCGTGACATCGGAACCGCCTCTGGAAAATGTTTTGATGGTTCCATCCGGCTTGGAACCGTAAAAACCAGGGATAACAGCCTTCTCCACATGCTCCAGACGCTCGGACAGCTCCCGGTTGGTGTGCTCTGACTCAAAATTTCCGTTTTCATCAAAGAAAATGACCTCCGCCGCATCCACAAACTCAAATCCCAGGAAGTTGGCTGCCACGATGCCGTTTAGGTATTCCCCGCGGGAAGCAGCGTAATCCCGTCCTGCCTTTGCCAGAAAATTCTCCTCTATCCTGTCAAATTCGTGGTCCAGGTTCAGGTTCAAATCCAGGCCGTCGATGATATCCATATATCTGCTCTTAATCTTTTCCAGGATTTTCTTATAGGACCTTCCTTCTGCCACTGCGTCGTAACAGGCATAGAGCAGGTCCGTCACCTTCTCATCCTTGTCGCTTCGCTTGCCTGGTGCGGAAGGGACCACGTATCTTCTGGACTTATCAGATTTAATGATATCTGCTACTTTCTTGAACTGTCTTGCACTGGCCAATGAACTTCCGCCGAACTTCACCACTTTTTTCATCTTGTCTGTCTCCCTTGTTTCTTTCTATGCGCCGGATATGGAGCGTATTTCATAAAATAAATGCCACTTTATATGTATAGCGTTACAAGTGCAAATAATACCTTACTTTGTTATGTATGTCAATACTTTTAAAGGAAAAAATTTGCGTACAGGAGACATTTGTTTTTCTATGGCGGACTTTTTCTCATAGAATGTCCATGCGCCGTCTCACGGTTTTACAGTAGATGCACTGCCACAATAAGCCCGGCAAACACAATGGATACCATACTGGTCAGCTTTATGAGGATGTTGATGGACGGACCCGAGGTGTCCTTAAACGGGTCTCCTACGGTATCGCCTATGACAGCCGCCTTGTGTTCCTCACTGCCCTTTCCTCCCAGCTGCCCGCTCTCTATGTATTTTTTTGCGTTATCCCAGGCTCCTCCGGCATTTGCCATCATAACAGCCAGCACAAACCCCGTAACCGTATTGCCTGCCAGCAGTCCGGATACACCCTCCGGCCCCAGAAGAAGCCCCACCGCCACAGGTATGATGACCGCCACCATGGCCGGGGCAACCATCAGCCTCTGGGCCGAAATGGTACACATATCCACGCAGGCCCCATAGTCCGGCTCTGCCTTTCCCTCCATCAGTCCCTTTATTTCCCTGAACTGCCTGCGCACCTCCACCACTATGGACTGGGCCGCCTCGCCCACCGCCTCCATGGTAAGGGCCGCAAACAGGAACGGCAGCATGCCTCCGATAAAAAGGCCAATGAGCACCGTGGGATTGGTGATGGACAGGTCCATGCTCAGGGACGGATCAATCTGCTTCACCTTATCAATATAGGACGCTATCAGGGCCAGGGCCGTAAGCGCGGCGGAACCAATGGCAAATCCCTTGCCTGTGGCAGCCGTGGTGTTGCCCAGGGAATCCAGTGCATCGGTTCTCTGACGCACCTCCTCCGGCATGTGCGTCATCTCTGCAATACCGCCCGCATTATCGGCAACCGGTCCGTAAGCATCGGTTGCCAGGGTAATGCCCAGGGTGGACAGCATGCCCACTGCGGACACGCCCACACCGTAAAGCCCTGCATTGAAATCAGCACTGCCGCCTGAGCAGTAATAGCTAATCAGGACCGATACGCCCACAATAACCACAGGAGCCACCGTGGACAGCATGCCCAGGGAAAGACCGCTGATGATGACTGTGGCCCCTCCTGTCCGGCTGGACGCTGCCAGCTTTCTGGTGGGATTATACGTATCAGACGTATAGTATTCCGTGACAGCTCCAATCAGCACACCGGCGGCCAGCCCCGATAGTATGGCCGCGTAGATACCCATGTGGTCCGGAAGCAGAATACGGATGGCTGCATAGGCCGCTGCCACCACCAGCGCCGCGCTGATGTAAGTTCCCGTCCTCAGAGCCTTTAAAAGATTCTTCTGTGACGCGTCCTCCTCTGTCTTTACAAAAAAGGTTCCCAGGATAGACGCCAGCACTCCCAGAGCAGCCAGCATCATGGGAACAGCCACGCCCTTTACCCCGTATCCGGCGGCCACGGCCAGCGCGGCAGTGGATACGATGGAGCCCACATAGGACTCGTACAGATCAGCGCCCATACCAGCCACATCGCCCACATTATCACCCACATTGTCAGCGATGACAGCCGGGTTTCTCGGGTCATCCTCAGGGATTCCGGCCTCCACCTTACCCACCAGGTCGGCGCCCACATCAGCCGCCTTGGTAAAGATGCCGCCGCCCACCCTGGCAAACAGGGCCATACTGGAAGCGCCCATGCCAAAGGTCAGCATGTTGGCCGTAATCTGGGCAATCCGCTGGCTATCAGGAAGCGCGCCAAAAGCCATGTTCAATATGAAATACCACACAGTCAAATCCAGAAGGCCCAAGCCCACCACGGTAAACCCCATAACAGAGCCTGCCGAGAATGCCACCCTCAGTCCCTTGTTCAGGTTCCGGGACGCTCCCTGGGCAGTCCGGCAGTTGGCCATGGTGGCTGTACGCATGCCGATAAATCCGGACAGACCCGAGAAAAAACCGCCTGTCAGGAATGCAAAGGGCGTAAAAAAACTCAAAAAGCCGCAGAATGCCATCACTAGCAGGATGACAAACACGGCTGCAAAGAATATTCCCACACCTTTGTATTGACGTCTCAGATACGCATTGGCGCCCTTTTGTACGGCTCCGGATATGCGGAGCATCTCCGGGTTCCCTCCAGGCTCTCTCCTGACCCGCACAAACATGAAGGCTGCGAACACCAGCGCCATCAGCGAACCTGCTCCTACAAAATACATAGCAACCATTACATTCCCTCCTTCTCATAAGCAGCCAGGCGCCCGTAGTCAGGCACTTACCGCTCATTCCAGAAAATTTACACAACATTTCCCCTCAAGTATATATCGCTGCATGTCTTTTTACAATATATATATAAATTTTCTTTACAAATCAAAGAAAGGGGGCGAAATGATAAACGGGCAGTTGCAGGCATCGCAAAGCAAAAGTCAGTTAAGAAGGCGTTATGCCTCGTATAATTTCATCTCCTCGCTAACGGCGGCCTCACAGGAGCGCATAGCCTGGATAGTCTTATCCATAAGCTCCTCCAGGGTCCAGCCCAGTTCCTCGGCCCCTTCCCTGATTACATCCCTGGAACATCCAGCCGCAAAGCGTTTGTCCTTAAACTTCTTCTTAAGGCTGGACACCTCCATGTCCATTACGCTCCCGGACGGACGCATCCTGGCCGCAGCCCCAATCAGGCCCGTAAGCTCGTCCGACGCAAACAATATTTTTTCCATCTGGTGCTCCGGCTTCACATCTGAGACAAGACCGTACCCATGGCTGCACACGGCATGAATCAGCTCATCCTCCGCTCCTGCTTCCTTCAGAAGCTCCGGAGCCTTAACGCAGTGCTGCTCCGGGTACATCTCAAAGTCAATGTCGTGCAGCAGGCCGGCGGTTCCCCAGAAATCCGTCTCCTCCCCATATCCCTGGTCCTGGGCAAACCAGCGCATCACGCCTTCCACGGTAAGGGCGTGGAGGATGTGGAATGGCTCCCTGTTATATTTTTTCAGGGCCTCCAAGGCCCTCTCCCTTGTCAATGCTGTGTTCATCTTACTTAAGCTCCTTTCCTCTGTGCGAAATCATATGATATCACAATTATAATCAGCCGTCCGGCAAAATGCAATACCATCCTGCCCCGGAACATCCACAGGAAAAGTACGCTTCATTCCCCTGCTTTTATTGACGCAGAGGGCCGGCAACGGTATACTGGATATGACTATATCAATGCGCCGGCAGCAAGTTTTAAAACGCTTCACCTTATAACAGGAGGACTTTTATGACATATCGTTTTGCAGACACAGATGATCTGGACCAGCTTGTAGCCATGTCGGACCAGGCCAAGGAATCATTTAAAGCAAGGAATATCGATCAATGGCAGAAGGGGGAGCCCAACCGCCAGGTGATGGAGGCTTCCATTCGTCAGTCCCAGCTCCATGTTCTTGAGGACATGGGCCAGGTGGTCGGGATGATTACCATTGTCCCCGGACCGGAAGCCAGCTATGCCTCCATAGACGGGGCCTGGCTGAACCAGGAGCCATACTATGCATTCCACCGGGTATGTGTGAAGGACTCCCTGAAAGGCCGGGGCCTGGCTGCCCGGCTGTTTTCAGAGGCAGAACAGTATGTCCTCCAATCAGGCATCCGCAATATCCGCATTGACACCCATCCTGACAATCAGGCCATGCAGCGCGCCCTGGCAAAAAGCGGCGCATTTAGCAGCTCTTAAAAATCCACTAATTCTATTTTTCACACCTCGCTAAATTTGGAAAGCAATTACATTGCAACTATCTTCCTGACGGTGTTTGCCGTTCTTATTGTCAGTTTGCTGCTGATGTTTGCACTTGCCGTCTTTGACCACCAGTTTGTTTTTTGATAATCTTTTCGACTGAAAGACCAGAATACCGCTTCCTCATAATCCTTTATCTTTTCTAAGCCTTCCTTGGGTTCTCCAATCTCACCCCATACTTCAGCAAATGTAGCTGGAGGCATAATAAATATTAGATTATCATAGATTTCCCTGTTTTCATTGCCCCACCAGTCAGGTGCATTATGCAAAATGTCTCCTCGTTTTGGTAGTCTGTTTGGAAAATTATATCATGGAATATATTCAAAATGAAGAAGTATTTTTCTCATTCACAAGAAAATGTATCACATGAGTTTAATCCGAATGATAATATCTAAGCGTAACATCGCGTCTGCATCATTTATAATCAGGAAAAAGAAAAATGGCATGCCATGGCTACCGGCATACCAAAAAATATACAGGGCCGCATTATCTTGGTGTCATCTTAATATGCGGCCCTTTGGCTGATTGTTATCTAAAGTAAGTTTACGCCCCTTGCGCCTGAGTCTCTCACACTGCGGAAACGGTCACATCCCGGACTGTGTTCCCGGGTCTCACGGACGCGACTCACTACATGCGTCCGCATACCATCTGATCCCCTATTGGATCGGTACCTTTTCCTACAACCTAAAATACCTCACACCGGACTCAAATATCTTCATATCCTGCTCTCCGTAAATATTCATGGCAACTGCCTCGCCACGGCGCTCGGAATGGGCCATTTTGCCCAGAATCCTTCCATCGGGGCTGGTGATGCCCTCGATGGCCATATAAGAGCCATTGGGATTCCAGTACTCGTCCATGGTGCATCTGCCCTGGTCGTCCACATACTGGGTTGCCACCTGTCCATTGGCAAAGAGCCTGTGAAGCCATGATTCATTGGCAACGAAACGGCCCTCTCCGTGGGATGCCGGATTGCAGTATACGCTGCCCAGTCCGGCCCCGGCCAGCCATGGGGATTTATCGGATACCACCTTGGTATATACCATCTTGGAGACATGGCGGCCAATGGTATTCATGGCAAGGGTAGGTGACTCCGGTCCCTGCTCCTTGATTTCACCCTCCGGCAGGAGGCCCAGCTTAATCAGGGCCTGGAAGCCGTTGCAGATGCCCAGCATCAGTCCGTCTCTCTCACCCAGAAGCTTCTCAATTTCTTCCTTCATCACTGCATTGCGGAATACAGTGGCAAAGAACTTGGCAGAGCCCTCCGGCTCATCGCCTGCTGAGAATCCGCCCGGGAACATGACGATCTGGGCCTTTGCAATCTCTCTCCTGTATTCGTCCACAGACTGGCGGATATCTTCGGCGCTCATGTTGCGCAGCACCCTGGTAACCACCTTTGCTCCCGCCCGCTCAAAGGCCCTGGCGCTGTCATACTCGCAGTTGGTTCCCGGGAATACCGGAATAAATACGGTTGGCTGTCCGATTTTATGGTCGCACACATACACTGCGCCGCTGTGATACAGCTTCTCTTCCAGCGCAGCCGCTTCTCCTCTTGCCTCCCTGCCTGCGGCAGTTGGGAACACGTCCTCCAGGGGAGTCATCCACGCGTCTAATGCCTCTTCCATGGAAATGGTAACGTTTCCGTACTCAAATGCACCTCTGTCGGTCACCTCACCGATGACGGTATAGGATATGGACAGCTGTCCCACCATTCCATCCGGCACCTCGCACACGATATCGCCCCATGCAGCGGCAAAGAAATCCCTTGGGTCCACATTGTGCTCAATCTTCACACCCAGCTTATTGCCGAATGCCATCTTGCTCACTGCCTCTGCAAGGCCATTGCCCTCCACAGCATAGGCGGATATAATGCGGCCTGCCTTTATATCTTCAAATATCTTTCCATACCCGTCCATAACCTGGCTGTAGTCCGGCAGGTCATATTGATTCTTTGCAATCCGGAACACAACAATCTTACTGCCTGGACGCTTGAACTCAGGGGTAATCACATTCTTATGGCTGTTCACATCCACGGCAAAGGAAACCAGGGTCGGCGGAACATTGATTTCACCGTCCTCCGTGTCAAAGGTGCCTGACATGCTGTCCTTACCTCCGATGGAGGGCAGGCCAAAGCCCAGCTGTGCGCTGTAGGCGCCCAGAAGTGCGGAGAAGGGCTGGCTCCACCTGGATGGGTTCTCGTTCATCCTGCGGAAATACTCCTGGAAGGTGAAACGAATCCTGCTGTAATCGCCGCCGGCCGCCACGATCTTTGCAACGGAGGAAACCACTGCGTACACCGCGCCGTGGTATGGGCTCCAGCTGGAAAGCCTTGGGTCAAAGCCGTAACTCATCATGGTAACAGTATCTGTATGTCCCTTCAGCACGGGAAGCTTGGCCACCATGGCCTGGGTCTCGGTCAGCTGATATCTGCCGCCGTAAGGCATGAATACGGAACCAGCACCGATGGAGCCGTCAAAACGCTCCACCAGCCCCTTCTGGGAGCACACGTTCAGATCGGAAAGCATGCCCAGCCATTTTTCCCTGACGTCAGCCACATCTGCCTTATCAAACAGGTTGCCTGCCCGGCCTGGAACCTCCAGGGTCACGTCCGCCTCCTGATGTGCCCCGTTGGTGTCCAAGAAGGCCCTGCTCAGATCCACAATGGTCTTGCCGCGCCAGTCCATCTTAAGCCTTGGCTCCTCTGTCACCACTGCCACGGTCACTGCCTCCAGGTTTTCCTCTGCAGCATACCCAAGGAACTGGTCCACATCCTTTGGATCCACCACCACTGCCATACGCTCCTGGGACTCGGAAATGGCGATCTCCGTGCCGTCCAGGCCCGCATATTTTTTGGGAACCTTGTCCAAATCAATCTTAAGGCCGGCAGCCAGCTCTCCGATGGCTACTGATACGCCGCCTGCGCCGAAGTCATTGCACTTCTTGATGATTCTGCTGACCTCAGGCCTGCGGAACATCCTCTGAATCTTGCGCTCCGTGGGCGCATTTCCCTTCTGTACCTCAGCCCCGCATACCTCGATGGAGGAAGTGGTGTGAACCTTGGAAGAACCGGTAGCGCCGCCGATTCCGTCGCGGCCCGTACGCCCGCCCAAAAGAATGATGATATCCCCCGGATCAGAGGTCTCGCGGATAACATCCTTTCTGGGAGCAGCGCCCATAACAGCGCCGATTTCCATTCTCTTTGCAACATAACCAGGATGATAGATTTCCTTCACATAGCCGGTTGCCAGACCAATCTGGTTGCCGTAGGAGGAATATCCCTGGGCTGCGCTGTTAACAATCTTTCTCTGGGGCAGCTTGCCTTTAAGCGTCTCCCCAAGAGGCCTGGTGGGATCGGCCGCGCCGGTAACGCGCATAGCCTGGTACACATAGGTACGCCCTGACAGCGGATCGCGGATCGCTCCTCCCAGACAGGTGGCAGCGCCGCCGAAAGGCTCAATCTCTGTGGGATGGTTGTGTGTCTCATTCTTAAAATTCACCAGCCACTCTTCTGTCGCACCGTCAATCTCCACCGGAACCACGATGCTGCATGCATTGATTTCATCAGAAACTTCCATGTCCTGAAGCTTTCCCTCGCTCCTCAGCTTCTTCATAGCCATAAGAGCCAGGTCCATAAGGCACACGTACTTATCGTCCCTTCCCTTATAAATCACTTCCCGGTCAGCCAGGTACTGCTTATAGGTTTCCTCCATGGGCTCTCTGTAATCGCCGTCCGTAAAGCTTACATTTTTAAGCTCTGTGGAAAAGGTGGTATGGCGGCAGTGATCTGACCAGTAGGTATCCAGCACACGGATTTCCGTCACGGACGGGTCCCTGTGCTCTTCCTTCTTATAATAATTCTGTATATGGAGGAAGTCCTTAAAGGTCATGGCCAGGTTCAGGGTGCCGTAAAGAGCTTTCAGCTCCTCCTCTGAAGAATCCGCAAATCCATCAAAATACAGTATATCCTCCGGAACCTCGAATTCCGTCACCAGGGTTTCCGGCTTCTCCTCATCCGCCTGACGGCTGTCCACCGGATTGATGCAGAAGCTCTTGATCGCCTCCTCCTGTTCTGCGGTCAGGGGCGCCGTAACCACATAGGTGGTGGCGGACCGGATAACCGGCTCCTCATCCTCCTTCAGAAGCTTCACGCACTGCTCTGCCGAATCCGCCCTCTGGTCAAACTGTCCCGGCAGATATTCCACGGAAAACACCAGGTCTCCCGGATTCCTGGTAAATTCTTCCTCGTAAACCAAGTCCACCGGCGGTTCTGAGAAAATGGTCACCAGCGCCTTTTTATAGGTCTCCTCTGACAAATTCTCAATATCATAGCGGATTAAAACCCGCACATTTTTCACATTATGGATGCCCAGATAATTTTCCAGTTCTTCACGAAGCTCCCCTGCCTTTACTGCATAAGCTGGCTTCTTCTCCACAAATATTCGTCTTACGCTCATTTAGCAACCTCCTGCTCTCATCATGACCTTTTCATTAATACACAACACAAAAAGGACCTTTGCCCTTTTATCTGTTCCTATCATAACACAAAAATAATAAATTAGTAAAATTAATATATTTAATCATTGATATATTCATCACTTATAAATATTCAAATAATCCCCTCAAAACTCCTTGTAGCGAAGGCCTGAAAGTTGTGCTATACTAAAAAAGTATGTGATTATAAAAAACCGGGAGATTACAGAAGAAATGAAAATCGGATTTGATAATGAAAAATATCTAACCATGCAGTCAGAGCACATCAAACAGCGTATTGGGGAATTCGGAGACAAGCTGTATCTGGAATTCGGAGGAAAGCTTTTTGACGACTACCACGCCTCCAGGGTCCTGCCCGGCTTTGCACCGGACAGCAAGCTTCGTATGCTCCTTCAAATGGCTGACCAGGCCGAAATCCTCATTGCCATCAATGCGGCTGACATTGAAAAGAACAAGGTCCGCCACGACCTGGGCATCACTTACGACGAGGATGTACTCCGCCTGATACAGGAGTTCCGTGACAAGGGCCTCTATGTGGGAAGCGTTGTCATCACCCAGTACAGCGGCCAGAGCGGCGCCGACCAGTTCAAAACCAAGCTGGAGCACCGTGACATCAAAGTATACCGCCATTACTGTATCGAAGGCTACCCCAGCAATGTGCCCCTCATTGTCAGCGACGAAGGCTACGGCAAGAACGATTACATTGAGACCACCCGCCCCCTGGTAATCATCACGGCTCCGGGTCCGGGCAGCGGCAAGATGGCCACCTGTCTCTCCCAGCTGTACCATGAGAACAAACGCGGCATCAAGGCCGGCTACGCCAAATTTGAGACTTTCCCCATCTGGAATCTTCCTTTAAAGCATCCGGTAAACCTGGCCTACGAGGCAGCCACCGCTGATTTAAACGATGTGAATATGATAGACCCCTACCACCTGGAAGCCTACGGCGTAACCACGGTGAACTACAATCGGGATGTAGACATTTTCCCTGTATTAAACGCCATCTTTGAAGGCATATACGGAGAAAGCCCCTACAAATCTCCCACAGACATGGGTGTGAACATGGCCGGCTTCTGCATCATGGACGACGAAGCCTGCTGCGGGGCATCGAAGCAGGAAATCATCCGACGCTACTACCATGCCCTCAACCGTCTGGCCAAGGAGGAAGGGACTTCCGACGAAGTTTATAAAATCAACCTTTTAATGAATAAGGCAAAAATTGACTCCACCATGCGCGGGGTGATTGCGCCCTGTCTGGAGCGGGCCAAGGTATCCGGCGGCCCTGCCGCGGCCATGGAATTAGATGACGGCACCATCGTCACAGGCAAGACCAGCAGCCTGTTAGGAGCCTCTGCCGCCCTCCTGTTAAACGCCATTAAGGTCCTGGGAGACATCCCCCACAATATACACCTTATTGCCCCATCGGCTATTGAGCCCATCCAGACCCTAAAGACCCAATACATGGGAAGCAAAAACCCCCGCCTCCACACCGACGAGGTACTCATTGCCCTGAGCATGAGCGCAGCCACCGATGAAACCGCAAAAAAAGCCCTGGCACAGCTTCCAAAACTTCGGGGCTGCCAGGTCCACACCTCCGTCATGTTGTCCGACGTAGATATTAAGGTATTCAGCAAGCTGGGCGTCCAGCTAACGTCTGAGCCGGTATATGAACATAAGAAGCTATACCACTGATGATTCCGCTGCCGGCAGCCGCGAGCTTGC
>ENA-OPSU01000795-OPSU01000795.1-human-gut-metagenome-genome-assembly--contig:-NODE-795-length-13872-cov-4.491351_pt1 | contig 13872 bp, 9 predicted proteins | sample MGYA00241811_ERZ501913 | MGnify/ENA primary metagenome ERZ501913 (study PRJEB25962, sample SAMEA2042113) | human gut metagenome | biome: human gut; feature: human-associated habitat; material: faeces...
CAAATTGTTCCCGTCCGAATGCCCGCACCACGCGCACTCCTGTTGCATTCTCCTGCACGACCGTGGAAAGTTCTCCCTCTGCCTCGTCCGCAGTGGTAAACCGCTTGGCTATCAGCCGGTAAAACACAGTGGAGTACACCACAACAACCGGCACGAACAGGAGAACGATGCAGGAAAGCTTCACATTCATGGAAAACATCATGACAAAAGACGTAAGCACAAGAAAGGCCGTGCGGAACACCTCCAGAAGCTGGGTAACCACAAATCCGCGTATCACCTCCACATCAGAAGTACACCGCTGGATAATATCCCCTGTCTGGTTCCTGTCATGCCATCTTATGGGAAGCTTCTGCACATGGATAAATAATGTATCCCGCAAATTTTTAGCAAAATTCTCCCCTGCCCTGGCTGTATTGGTACGGCTGATGTAGGTAAAAATACCGGAGGCGATTGCCACCGCCACAATCATCAGCGCCAGAACCCAGAGGTGGCTGGATAGGTACCTTCCGCTGGTTCCGCTGCTGCTGATGGTTCCGCTGCTTCCACTGAGCACCTCATCAATGCTGAAGCGAAAAATCTGCGGTGTCAGGGCATTTAATATGGTTGATACCAGGGATGCGGCTACGGCCGCGGCAAAATAGAGTTTGGAGCCCTGGAGGAATCTGAATATCAGATGGAGTTTTCTGTGTTTGGGGATTGTGTTTTTTTGTATGTTTTTCATATATTTACCCTTTTATATTGCTTATGATTAAATGCTTGATGCTATCCGGTTGATAAATACTGTCTATGTAAATGATGTACCAGTAAATCCGGGGCCTAAATTGATAAAAACCAAGCATCATCAATTACATAGTCATTGACCGGGGCAACTCCTAACTGTAATTCTCTCAACTTTTCTACCAATTCATCCCCATCAACTAAATCAATCGGAGTAGCTCCAGGTCTATTGGCCTCTTCAATTGCAGGTGCAGAAAACTTACCGGTTGTAATAAACAGGCCTTTATCAGCCCTTCCCTGCATAGCTCCTCTAAAATCCCGAATTTCACCAGCAGACACACTTCCTGTATATCTTTTACACTGAAAAAGCATATGGAAGCTAATTATTCCATTCAATTTTATTATTCCCATTCCATCAATTCCACCATCCCCAGTCTTTCCCGTAACTTTTACTTGTGTAAATCCAGACTCTCTTAATAATCGTTGTGTTAAACGTTCAAATGCATCCGGTTTTAAATTTTTTAATACATTTTTGAGTTTTTCGCGCCATGTCTGGATTTCATCTGGTGTATCAACGCCGTCATTTTCTAAATTATGATCCTCAAGACTTATCTCTTTCGTATCTTTCATCTTTAATAAGGTCATTTCACGAACCTTTTTAACAATTTCATCCGAATTTATTTCCTGTAATTCACGGCCTACCGTAGTTAGCGCCCATACTCCACGTGCAGAATTCTCTAAAATTCCAACCTTTTTCATATATGTTCTTGTCCACGCCAACCTATATTCGACTTCTGATTTACTGGTATCACCATGCATAATTGTTAATACTTCTGGAGATAAACCTAATATTTCAATCGTTTTATCATCAATCTCTTGTATCGTTCCCGACCCCCCTAATTCTTTTATGGCCTGAAACAATTCCTGCATCATTTCATGATATGCCGGTACTTCCACTGTTTTTCTCATATAGCTCATCCCCTCTTTCTTACGTAATATCTCAAAACCCTTCTTACATAATTAACCAACCCTTTTCTACTAGGCAGATATAATCCATATTTAGATACTAACGAAATTCCTTTTTGCGAATCGCTCGAAATGATTGTTTTCCTAAAAATTATAACATGATTTTTCAGAACTGGCGACTCTCGTTTTATTCGAGGATTAATTTCGAGACGCGTCCTTTGTTTGTTTTCTACTTCCAACAATAAAATTTTCGATATCATAAGCATCAAAAACTTTATTCTATACAGTAGCCATGGCTCTCATCATGCTCCTGTTCCTCTATCTCTTGCCGACTGCCATCGGATTTCTCTAGCGGCAATTCAGCAAAAAACGGGGATATGCCACCTCATTTTTCAATCTCTTTTCTTCATAAAAACCGCCGCTCTTCACAAGCGACGGCTACCGTATTAATAAATAGTGTTTATAAATATTCTTTTAGTGTAAATATAGTCATCTCATCTTTTTGAATTGTATTTAACTCAAATAGATTTTCTCTGGTTGTCATTATATTTTGGAGATTATGACCTAAAATAATATATTGATTTTGAGAATCAAAAGATATATACTTGTCTTAATTATTTTGCATGTCTAAAACATTTTTGAATCAATATCGTTGGTGCATTTGGCATCTCCCTTTTTCAACATAACAAATTATCAACTGTTTTTCATAAGCATCTATTTTCTTCACATTATCTTTTATGATATTTTCATCATATTCCCTATTACACACAACGCTTCTTTCAATTTTCTTGATTTAAACTATTCGCGACCTCCAAATAAATCATAGTTTCTCATCGTATCACTCCGCATCACCTCCCATTATAACTTTTTCTTCTATCCAAGATAAACAATCGTTACTCCGTCAATTTTGCTTCGATTTCTTTTAGCGTTCTTCCATTTTTATCTTTCCAAGTTGCTGGTCCGCTTACACTATAGCCCAAAACAAACACTGCGGCGGCCGAAGAACTGGAAAATAGAATATCTTCTACAGTTTTCCAGTTCTTTACTTTCCCAGCATCAAGATACTTATTTCGTAATTTCACCATACCAGCACTAAGTGATTTCACGGTAGTCTTCTCATTTACTGACGATCCAGAAATCAAAACAAATCCTTCTGTTGTGATCATAGCCTTAGCTTCCGTGCCTCCAACCGTCAAATAAAGCATCTCATTATCCTGACTTGAAACACTGTCATTCTGAAGCATTGGTTCTAAAACCTTATAGCCCAATGAGCTAATAAGAATCTTGATGTTATCCACAAATTCTTCCATAGCCGCGATTTGTGATTCTTTCATCACTGTGTTCCGGTATGTATTTTTTGTTAGCACTATATAGCGCTTACTCTTGCGCGCTATTTCTACTAAACGATTTTCTAAATATCGTATTAGGGCTTTATTTAAATCTCTCTCAACAAACAGAACCGCTGTATTCCAATAATACTTTTCTTTTTCCGAGGAGTAATCACGTAAATGCTGTATTAAACGCTCTTGAATATTCTCTGCCTCACCGATATATACGGAATCAGAATCATCATCTTCTTTACAGAAGAGAAAATAGATTCCAGCGCCTTTTATATCATCACGATTACATTCGCTTACTTCAATTCGCGGGATTTTAATTGCCTTTCCATTCCAGTTAGACAATTCTGCCGTTATAAGGCTGTCTGCTGTACCATTCGCCAGAAACAGTTCTATCGATTTTCCATATGCCATAGATTCCTCCTTCAAAAAACATTCCGTATTTTCAAATAGGACTAATTCACAATTCTTTCATGACAACAGCAAATTTATCCACTGTATATGCTCCATCCATTCCTAAATCCTTATCCTTAAACACCATAAAATAGCGATACATGCGCCCAGCCTGTGCAGCCCACTTTCTGCCAAGACGTAACTTGGATTTACTATCATCTCCATCAAGATAATCGCCCTTTGCCTCAATCAAAACAATTTTTCCATCCTTTGTCATAACCATGAAATCCGGATAATGATTGATATATCCATTTAGTCTTAAATCTTTACGCTCAATGATTCTATGCCACCATTTCACATTTTCAAACCCTACTATCACATCAAGCAGATTATGCTCAAAATGATTCATATCATCTTTTTCTGCATCATACAATGAGTATGGAATCGAATCTGTAGTATATGCCGGGGTGATTACTTCTGGCAATACATAGTTTTCACGGCACACGATTTTCCCGCTATCGAGCCACTTGAAAAATTGCTGTTCACGATATATATTTTCCAATGTGTCTATCTTTTTCTGGATCTTATTCGCATAAACGGGGATGGCTGTTTCCATAGCAGTCAGCTCGTCATTACTCATATTAGAAATAATGCGATGCACATAATCTGATATTTCCGCCGCAGCGTATCTATTATTCTTGTTAATCTGATGGCAAATCATATCCGCGCATTGTTCAATTTTCTTTTCGGGCGGTAATTTTGAAAGGTACTCCCGGATATATTCACTCTCACTTTTAGATGTACGCTTGTATTTTGGTACAGCTTCTCCCTGTTCCTGGATATCTACCTTATACATTTCTCCTGTAGCAAGCTCAAAACTGATTGTAGCATCCTGCCCGCTTAAAGAAAATCCCTCTGACAGGTTCTCAGGTTCCAGCAATTCGTATTCATCACCAAATAAATCCGGCACTGTTTTTAGGAAGAACTGAGGAACATGTATTTTTTCCACTTCTTCTCTAAAATGTGATTGTATTTTATTTTGCTGCAGCATATCTCCCAGCTCGCCTCCAATCAACCCTGAATCATTTGTATCTGCAATGGCATCATTATATTCCTCTGCCTGTTTGGATGCCTCCTTAATCATGTCCACAATAGCTGGTGCCGCTTCTGCATTTTCACTTCCAGTCTCTAATACTCCCCGGATTTCTTCAGGAACTATATCCTCAAAAGTATCTGCCTCGTCTTGTTCCTGTTCTCCAGTCTGCAGACCCATTTGATGATAGGGTTCTTCCAGTGTGGGCGTTTCCGGTATTTCTTCTGCCTTTCCTATACGGAAATCCTTTCTTGAGAATCCTGCCTTATTTAATCCCGCTACGATATTCTCCAATGTATTATGGAAATCATTGGAACAGGTCAGCACATAAGAAGTGTTGAGAAGTGGGGCTGCATGCTGCTTCGCATATGGCTGCCTCAAAATCCGTCCTAGGATCTGTTCCACATCTACGGAAGACGTTTTATTAGCCAATGAAGCCAATATATAAGCAAATGGGCAATCCCACCCCTCCTTTAATGCATTAACCGTAATAATATACCGTATCTCACAATCATGCTTCAACAGATCCGTATTTCCCAAATCATCAACCTTTGAAGTCTTAATAGCGATCTCTTTTTCCGGTATGCCCATATCAACCAACATGGTCTTGATTTTATCAAAGGTTTCACTATCACCATTCGTTTTAGGCTGAGCCTGGAAAAGAACGATGGGGCGGATATAATGTCCGCCAGATTGCTCTTCTGCAATTGCCTGCCTCTCAATACTGCCCCGCAGTTGAATTGCATCCTGAATTACGCTCTGCCTATTGGTGCGATTATAGACCACCACCGGAAGCTTGACCATGTTTTCCTTTTTCAGTTCACGGGCATCCACATAGGAAATAATATTACTATTCTTACGCGGTGTCGCAGTCAAATCTAAAACAATGGACGGATTTAGGTTGTTCAGCATTTCTACGCTCAAATCTGATCCGGCATTATGGCTCTCATCTACAACCGTAACAGGGGAAAGATGGCGAAGTACCTGGATGAGCGCAGTATCCGGCGTATCCGCCAGCAACACATCATCATCCTTAAAAAATTCTGCAAAGCGAAGAAGATTCCCATTTTCCTGATATACCTTGCGTACATCTTTCTTCTTGCTGTCAATTCGCAGCGAACCATAGCTTAAGATACAAATCGTAAGCATTTCACGAACCGTATCTGGGGAAAATCCCTGTCCATTTAACAACATTTCTTTTGTGTATACACCAACCCGCCCTGCAAAATCCGACTCAAGCAGCCGCCGATATGGATGATTCACATCGGAAAGAGTTCTAATTGTCTGCATCAAAATGGGATCTGACGGAACAAGCCAGATGACCACACGTGGCTTATCCAAAGGCATTGCATCAAATATTTTCTTTATTGATGCGCAGGCCATGAAAGTTTTTCCGCCGCCTGTAGGAACTTTCATACAAATATGTGGAACACCAGCAATCGCATTTTGGTATGATGGAACACCACCAAATCCAATATGAATATCTTGTTGTTCCCAATAATCTTTCCACGCCTTAATCAAGTCGTTGTCACGATTCACGCAATCCAGATGTGTTGAGTGTATAAAAATGATGTTCACAGAGCAGAATTGGCCCTGGGCGGACATGCGATCTTCCCTCCCATATCAGAATAAATCCACTATGAAAAACGTGCATTTATATTTTCAACACTTCACTTTACTACTACCAATAAGAAATTCATTAAGTACCTTTTATAAGGCATACAAAACCTCATCAATACGATCCAGCTACTTATCTTTTCCACACCTATCTTTATTATTTTAACTTAATACTTAACATGTTAATAAATTTTTCAACTGTACATTCATTGGGAACCTTTTGTGCTATCTGGAAAAATTTTTTTATATTCTCAAACAGACATGCTTTGTTTATTTTAATCTCTTCTAAAGTAATGTTAAATAACATTGCCCATAAAAAATAATAGTTTTGATCAGTTTTATATAGTGTCCCCTTTCTCGAATGATTAAAAAGATCTCTCATTCTATCTGTATCATTATCTATTAGTAAAAGAATCTTTTCAATAAAAAGCTCGACATTATCTAATGCACTTATAAAAAGTTTAGGTGAATTAATTGATAAATCACTTAACGTTTTTGTTACATTATCTTTACTCATTATTCTTGAGCACATTCTGTCATTTCTTTTATAAATATTTAAAACATTGCAAATATCAGTATTAGGTTGATTCATTCTGTAATCAATATAAGCCAGAGATGTTATTAACTCTTCTAGCTTCATTCGATTATCCTTAGCTCTAAATACCTTCTTTTCGTATTTATTAGCTATACTCTTGACTTTAATAACAATATCTTTATCTACATAAGCGTTCCACATTTCAAAAGTATTTTCTTTAATAGGATATGGCTTTGTATTTAATCTTAAAAATAAATCGATGGGACTAAAATCCGGATTTTGTTCATAATCGATCTCGATTATATCCATAGGAAATTCTAACACTTTTTCTTCAAAATTGCTGCCTATGTTTTCAATACTTTTACCTTCCAATTCCGACAATATCTTTATTTTTGTAAGTTTAAATCTATCCTTATTAGAATTAACAACCCCTCCTCTTTCATCTACATATGTCCTCCCCAAAAATCCTAGTATAGTAAGAAGTCTTTGTTGACCATCTACTACCTCTTTAACCTTATCTGCACGTTTATATACAAATAACGGTGGTATATTAATTCCTAGTAGAATGCTCTCCATCAAATAAGACGCTTTCTGTAAATTTTTCACTTCTGATCTCTGGTAATCTGGCCTTATTAAAAATCTAGATTTTTTCATATCAGAAATAATATCCTCAATGGTTAATGTTTCAGGTAATGGTTTATTAATTTTATAGTGTTTAATTTCATCAATCTCACCTTGATTCATAATATTCTTAAAGGATTCTGAGTCCTTTAAATGTTTTTGAAAATCAATATTAAATACTATTTGAAAAATATTTGCAACTAAATTATATCTATTGTTTATCGCAGAGTAATAATGGCTCCCATTGGGCTCAAAAATAAGTTCTATATTTTTTTGTGAATTGTTTATAATCCTTTGCCATATTTCATCACATTGACTAGCATTATCAAGCAGATCATACACCTTTTCTATATCTTCATCTTTAATTTCATTTTTATTTCTAAGTACAATAGATGTTCCCCAGTAAAGAACCTCATAAAACAGTTTACTATTACTTAGATATTTATTTCGAACTTTACTACGTCGATAGAACTTCTTTAAATATTTTATAACGGTTTGAAATTTCTTCAGTTCATCTTTAACATCTTTTTTTGCAATATTTGCATAATAATACTGACAAATTATATCAGATTTTGAACTACCTTTAGCGTAACTGTAAATTGGAATATAAGGAAGTGTTATTAAGTTTCTAATAAGTGAGGTTAATATATTAACTTTATCTCTTTTATTTGATTTACTTTTGCTCTTAGGTAAAATTATTTCACACAAAAAATCAAATAGCTTTTCATCCAAAAAAATTTTATTGTAGATAGCCTTGGATAAAGAATCATTAATATATGCTGCACGATCCATATCATATTTTTGCAGTGGTGTTATACCAGAATTATATCTCCGAAAAATTTCTTTTTTTATCTTATCTTCTTTATCGTCATCTAATTTTGGCTCATCTACAACATTAAACTGCAGTATCCTTACTCTAGTTTCTTCAAAAAGTTCTCTTGTAGATTCATCTAACTGGCTATATTTTTTTCCAGACAGTAACTTTAAACTATGTAATCCTTTCTCCTTCAATACAAGTTTATCATTTAAAAATCTTTCAATTGTTTCATAACGTTGTCTACCATCGATAACTTCATTTTTATCCCTTGTCTGAAATAATACCAATGGAGGTACCTCTGTTCCCAATAGGATACTTTCAATAAAATATGTTGCCTTTTCTTCGTCCCAAACATAGTTTCTTTGAAAGTATGGCTTATAATCTATTTTATTTGCATATCTTGGATTCAAAAAAATAGACGAAATTTTTTTTAACAATATTCTCTATTTTTAATTTTTCTTTGAAGATATCTGTAATATCTGTATAATCCAACTGCATATTAGACATATTTTACATCCTTTCAGTTTAAACTAATTTATGTTAACTCTGTCTCTTATTTCTTTATCTTTAAATTCATCAACACTACTTGGAACAACAGATCCCTGAAAAAAAAATTCATTATTATATCTCTTTCTTGATTTGACCAACCCATCAAGCGCAAATCTAAACACATATTGCCATGATGAATTTTCAAATGCAGATACAATTTGATGCAAAGCAGGAAGCCATTCATATATATATCTACATTCGTCATATATAGTTATATCCATGTACATAGACGTAGATTTCGCCATATATTTGTATCTTATATTTTGCTCCGTATTATAATGTAACGGATAAGCAAGTTGATTAATAATCACATCAAAAAAAATATTACTGTGAGGTTTATCCAAAAATTGATATATTTTTTCTGAACTTTCAAAAAAATTTTCAATTAACTTGACATCATCTTTAAGTTTTATATTATGTTGCTTCAAAAGCGTGATAATCTTTAGTCCTTTTATAAGATCGTTGTAACTTCCTAGCTCGTTTAAAAAGCATTTTTCTTTATCATTTAGCGCACCTTTCCTGTTAAGATTATCCATAGCAAAAAAGAATTTTGCCAGTGAGTGGTTAACCGTTAACTCTGAAATAACTACCTTATCAAATTCAGAAATATCGAATAATTGGTTTATAAAAGGATTTCTTGCAAATCTTTGCAATGGAACCAAAATTGATGGAATATCTCTTAAAACAGCTGATATAAATTCTCCATAATAAAACGCAAAGTTTTGTATAACATTATCATATAAACTTAAATATTCATCACATCTATCCCTGGTCTCTAAACAAGAACTTTCTAAAAGTGGAAAGGTTTTAAAAAATAAATATAATGTAATTAAGTCATAATATTCTTCAATTGATTCCTTGCTATTATCTGGCTCCGCAAAATTTGATATAATTATACCAGGCGAATTCAAACGATGATATTGACAAATTGTTGTAATAGTTCTTAATGCATGTTGTACAGATGGTATACTCCCACATGCATCGATATAAATTATATCAAATTTTTTAGGTGTTTGTTGAAAAAAAGTTTCAACGTTCTGTTTCAATATTCGGGGTTGTGGGTAAGTCCCCTGATTATAAAATGAGATAGCCTTATTATAATTTTGACTATTTACCTCAAATCCCCATATATTATGAGGAAGAACACCTAAGTTCATAAACTCTTTAAAATCATTATCCGGTTCTGGACCACATAAATAACAAACAGTTAAATCCTCTGGCCTTTTAACTCCTACATATGTATCATGTAATTTTTCCCAATTAGTAATATAAAATGGTTCTATTTTTAGTGCCTCAGTTCTATTTTTACTTTCATCTTCAGATAAAGAAAAATAATCATAAATAGAACGAACATAATTACGTTTTACGCAACATGCGTCTTCTCTCTTTACTGTCAGCAATTCTATTCCGTGTAAAATAGCAGAATGACGTACAAATTCCTTTTTAAACTGTTTATAAGAGTGTTCTTCTTTCGTATTAATCCCCTCCCTATTGTAAGAATAAAATATATAGAATCAACAAAAGACTATATTTTATACCTTAGTTCACCTCTTTCCTTTTCAAACCACAATTCCTCATCATTATTACCTACTTAATTGTTTTTTTCGTCCAACTTATCTAATTCCCCTATACTTTCTAAAAAATGACATTCCACAGGAGACAATATATATTCCTGATTTCTTTTATATTTCTCATACTCCAAATGCGCTTTCTCCAAGGCCTGCTGATGTGTTACTTTCCCCTTTGTTGTTAATATATCACGTCTGGTCATCCTGAGATAATCATCAATCGTCTCCAGCCAGTCTTTCATATACATTGGTTCCTGATTTAAAGCATGTACCTCTGCAATATCCAAATATGCCGTTACAATTTTATTGAGTGCATCCAACTCTTTTTCATCAAGATAATTTTTCGCCACTTCTACATCCGAGAGTTTTATACGTTTGCCACTCCATGTAGTCAGTCCCATATTATCTTTATCTGCATCTGCCCTTTGGTAAATCACCTCTGCCGCTGTATGCTTATGTGCTGCCCAATGCATCTTGTTTTGAACCTGTTTAAAAAACTGTACGGAACTCTCCGCCTTCGGATTGTAGTCAATACTGGTCGCATAGATTTCCAGCACTTTTCTCCAAAACACTTTTTCTGAAGACCTTATATCCCGGATACGCGCCAGCAACTCATCAAAATAATTTCCTCCACCAAGATTCTTTAATCGTTCATCATCCAGCGCAAATCCTTTAATCATATATTCTTTCAGGATATTTGTAGCCCAAATTCTGAATTGTGTTCCTCGCAAAGATTTCACGCGATAGCCAACAGAGATAATAACGTCAAGATTATAAAAATCCACATGATATCTTTTTCCGTCGGAACCAGTTGTTGCAAAATTTGCAACAACTGAATTTCGGCTTAACTCGCCTTCTAAAAAAATATTTTTAATATGTCTGGATATCGTGGATTTATTTCTTTGAAATAGATCTGCTATCTGATCTAACGATAACCAAACAGTATCGTTATCAAACGTAACTTCAACTTTGGTAACTCCATCCTCTGTTGTGTACATCAATATATTAGATTTTTCCACTTTCTCTTCCCCCGCCAAAAGATCTCCGAAAAAAATTCGATGATTATACTATTCCTTAAGTTTCCATATCCATTTCACTATATTTTACCATACTCCCCTCACCATTACCATCTGAAAGATTCCTTCATTTCCGTTTATTTTCCCCTCTGCAACATAACATCCTCGTTTACCTATTATTCAAACTCACATATCTGATATCCCTCTTTTTCAGCATAACAAATTATCAACCGCTTCTCATAAACATCTATTCTCTTCACTCTATCCTTTACGACATTTTCATCATATTCCCCATTACATACAACTTTTCCCAACATCTCTCTTACATCTTGATCGTTCAAGGTAGGTGAATTTTCACACTCTGCCTTTCCTTTTTCCATCCTTGTCCCACATCTCCACACAATCTTCCCACGCTCCGTTCTACGCCTGAATCCTCCGCCACAATACCCACATACCAATAAATTACTAAGCAAGTATTTGCTGCTATATCGGTTACCACTGCTAATCTGATTGCCGTTAGCTGTTCTAATCAGCCTGGCTCTATTAAGCATTTCCTCCTGCACCTTATCAAATATCTCCGGAGAAATAATAGCCGGATGACTTCCTTTCACATAATATCTGGTACGCTGTCCAATATTTTTCTTTCGTATACCATTCAGATAATCCTCCGTAAATGTTTTCTGAAGCATCATGTCTCCCTTATATTTCTCATTCTTTAGCATCTGCTGGATTACATTTGCACTCCATACCGTTTTGCCTGTTACCGTTTTTACACCACTTTCCTCCAAGTGTGTTTTTATCTGCGAAAACGTGTAACCCTTTAAATATAACTCAAAAATCAACCGCACTATTTCGGCCTGCTCCAGAACGATTACCAATTCCCCTTCCACACACCGATACCCCATAAAATGTTTGTAGCTGCTAAATAGCCCTTCCTCAAATTTTTTTTTAATCCCCCACTGAATATTCTCACTCAAGTTTCTGCTTTCTTCTTGCCCCATTGCTCCTGACAAGGTTATTGCCGCTTCTGCATCCGGATCAAACGAATTCACATTTTCAATTTCAAAATACATTTGTATACCCCTTTCTTTCAAATATCTCATAATCTGCAATAGCTCTACCGTATTCCTGGATACTCGTTTTGCTGATTTAGTGATTATGTAATCGAATTTCCCCTCTGCAGCGCTTTCTAACATATGTTTCAATCCGTTACGGCCTTTTTTCCTTAATCCACTTCTTCCGCAATCCCAGAATACTCCTGAAAATACCCAACCCGGATGATCTGATATCTGTTCTGTATATGCCACAATTTGATGAGCCAAACTGGCTAACTGCGTCTCTTTCTTAGTGCTGACGCGGCAATATGCCGCCACACGCAGCGGTTCCATATTCTCTTTTTTCACAGGCATATAATATATATTTTTCAAAACACATCACCTCGTTTCATCAATAAGGAAAAGGCGCAAAAGCCAAAAGCCTTCACGCCTCACCACACGGCAACTATCCAATCTCACCTAATCATCATTTAACACTCTTTTGCAACAGGACAATACTTTCCGTATGCACCGTCCCCGGAAACATATCCACCAACCAAGCCTCCACCGCCCGATACCCCATTTTCTTCATATACCTTACATCCCTGGCCAGCGTCTCCGGATTACACGACACATACACCACCTTCTCGGCTCCCAGCTTCCCTACGGCGTCCATAAACTCCTCCGTACTTCCGCTTCTGGGAGGGTCCATGATAACCACATCCGCTTTCTCACCCTGTTCAGCCATATTCACCAGAAAACGTCCTGCATCATTGCAATAAAAGCGGATATTTTCAATTCCGTTCATCTTCGCATTATTAACAGCATCCCTGACTGCATCCTGATTCAGTTCCACGCCAATAACCTTCCCGGCCGCCTTACTTGCTATAATCCCAATGGTTCCGATACCGCAATACGCATCCACCACCAGTTCCTGCCCGGTAAGACCGGCCAGTGACAATGCCTTTTCATAAAGAATTTCCGTCTGCACCGGATTCACCTGATAAAATGACTTTGATGATATACGGAACCGGCATCCGCACAGCTCGTCCACAATATATCCCTTGCCATACAGCACATGCTCCTTATCCCCCAGAACCATGCTTGTTCCTCTTCCGTTAATATTCTGGACGATGGTGGTAATTTCCGGATGTTTCTCCCGCAAAGCCTTAACAAAGTTATTCTTAGACGGAAACACCGGAGATGCTGTAACCAGCACTACCATAATTTCCCCTGTGGAAAACCCCTTGCGGATTAAAACATGTCTGAGAAGCCCAAAGCCCGTATCCTCATCATAGGTCCGGATTTTAAAAGATTTGAGCATTCCGCGTATAGTACCGATGATTTCATCTGCTTTCTGGTCCTCTATAAGGCACTTCTCCACAGGAATTACATGGTGTGTATTTTCTTCATATATTCCGGAAATGATATTTCCTCTTTTGTCCCTGTCAAATACAGCATGTACCTTATTGCGGTAATGAAAGGGATCCTTCATGCCTATAATAGGCTTTACAGGACAGAGCCCTTTTAGCAGTTCTTCCACCTGCTTCTGTTTGAACTTAAGCTGCTCAGCATACTCCATATCCAGCAGCTGGCAGCCTCCGCACAG
>ENA-OPSU01000797-OPSU01000797.1-human-gut-metagenome-genome-assembly--contig:-NODE-797-length-13827-cov-3.639994_pt1 | contig 13827 bp, 9 predicted proteins | sample MGYA00241811_ERZ501913 | MGnify/ENA primary metagenome ERZ501913 (study PRJEB25962, sample SAMEA2042113) | human gut metagenome | biome: human gut; feature: human-associated habitat; material: faeces...
GTCCTCTGGCAGGACTTCTTCACTGCCTCCTTCCGTTCCTCCTCCGGAATGAACGCCAGCGCCCTGTCTACCATCTCATATAGCCTGGTGGTGGTGGCAACCTCCCTTCCCCGCTTGATTTCACCCATAACCGTACGGGCAATCTCCTCTGCGTAGGGTTCGTCGGAATTCTCCATGAGCATGCCTGTTAATTCCTCCTGGGTAAGACCCTTCAGCCGCTCTGATGCAGGCTCTCCCTTAAGAGGGTCCAGACGCAGGTCCAGGGGGCCTTCTTTCTTAAAAGAAAAGCCTCTGGACGGATTATCAATCTGCATGGATGACACGCCTAAATCTGCCAGCACAAAATCCAGCGGTCCGAATTCTCCGGCTATCTGGTCTATATTGGCAAAGTTCAGTTTCCGGATGGTGAGTATCTCCGGCCCATAGCCCATATGTTCAAGCCGCTGCCTGGTCTTTTCCATCTCGATGGAATCCACATCCAGGGCATAGATATGCCCCTTTGACTCCAGGCGCTCCAGCATCCTGCTGGTATGGCCCCCGTATCCCAGGGTGGCGTCCAGGCCAGTCTGGCCCGGCTGTATCTGAAGGAACTCCAGTATCTCATTTACCATGATAGGGATATGCATACCCACAGGGGTGCTTCCCTTCTGGATGACCTTTGCCACGGTTTCCGGGTACTTTTCCGGCTGGAGCTCCTTATATTTTTCCTCGTAACGTTTGGGATGCGTTCCCTTGTAGCGCACACGGCGCTGATGCTTCTGGCCTTCCTGTTCCATGTCTTTACTCTCCTCTGTCCCTTCGATATTCTCTTTCAAGCTCCTCCCAGTACCTGGTATCCTCCTCTGTAACAGGCCGGAGGACACGGCAGGGGTTCCCGGCCGCAATGACGCCGGATGGAATGTCCTTCGTAACCACGGAACCTGAACCAATGACCACATTGTCCCCAATGGTGACTCCGGGATTGATGACGGTATTTCCTCCCACCCACACATCATTCCCAATCACTACCTTCTTTCCGTACTCCAGCTGCCTGCGGCGTACTCCGGCGTCGATGGGATGACCTGCGGTATAGATGCACACCCTGGGGGCAAGGAACACATTATCCCCGATGGTCGCACCCTGTACTCCGCCTGTTCTTCCGTGGTCCCATTAATCAGACGGACCAGCCGCCTGGACCTGGCACAGTCTGCTGCAAGCGCCTCATCCATTGGTATATAAAGTTTTTCCGACAACATCCGTTCTTTTTCAGTCATAATCTTCTGCATTCCCTCCTCTCCCGCTTATCCCTACCATTATACCAAGCATACCGGCAGGGATGCAATACGTGATGGAAGGAAATCTGGTTCCTGAAATCTGGTTCTTTCAATCTGTTCCTTTAAATCTGTTCCTTATGGAATAACTGCTGCGATTCTTCCCCTGCCGTCTTAAACAGCCGGATGGACCCTGTCTCATTCAGATAGCGCAGCAGGGACAGGCCAATGGGAAATCCGAATAATCCCAGTACCCCCAAAAGCTGCGCTCCCACAAACATGCTCACCAGCGTCACCACCGGGTGAAGGCCAATCTGGCTCCCTACAATTTTAGGCTCTATGATATTGCGCACAACCGTTATGACCAGATACACCACCAGAAGCCCCAGTGCCAGGCCGTGGCTGCCCATAAGGGCAGTGATGACCGTCCACGGGATCATGATTCCCCCTGTCCCCAGCACGGGAAGAATGTCAAATACAGCGATAAGAAACGCAATAACCAGTGAATTCTCCACCCCAATAAGCGTCAGTCCAATGGACAGTTCCACAAAGGTAATGGTCATAATCAGGGCATAGGAGCGGATACACACAAAAAGGGTGCCCACCACATAGGACTGTATCTCCATAAATACCTCCTTGGGCCGTTCCCCCAGCTGCCGCAGACAGAATCCGGTCAGCAGTTCATAATCAGCCGCAATGAAAAAGGTGGTAATGACCATGAGCAGCAGATTGATAAACATACCAGGAAGGGATGAGGCGAAGCCGGAAAGCCATCCCATGACTGACATGGAGATTCCTGATACCATCTGTCCCGCGGACTGCACAAAATGTCCCTCCAGCTCCTCTAAGGCCCCAAGGAGAGACGGGTCCATCCGCAGAAGATATTGTTCGATGCCTCCGAAAATCCCGGTAAACACAGGTTCCGCATAATTGGCATAAACCGACGGCAGGCTTGCCACCAACGATTTCCCGTTGGAAAACATCTTGACGCAGAGAAGGGTAAACAGCAGCCCAGCCACACTGTAGAACAGGAGCACCATAAGAATAGCTGTAATCTTCCTGTTCATGTGCAGACGGACTGACGCAAAGCAGATTGGCCTCCTTAACAGATACGCGATCACAAACGCAGTGACAAAGGGGGCCACCATGGGCAGCCCGTATTTCAGCAGTACAAAGGCTGCCAGCAGCAGGATTGTAAAGTACATGCAGTTAATGATAAATATTTTTCTTGCTTCGGTCTTCATTATTCTTCCTTTCTGTCCGGACAGGAATAGCATCCATGGACGGCGCACCCTTTTATGGGCATGCCGGTAAAAAACAAAAAGACACGGCCTGCGCCCAATTGTGCGCAAGCCATGCCTTATCCCACTTATGTGGTAAATTGTATCGAAATATCTATGCTTCGGGGCAGTGCCGCCGAATTCGTCATCCATGGAATCCGTCTTCTCCTCATGTAATTCTGTTTACGGCCTATTATATTGGATAAACCGGGATTACACAAGGGGATGGCCCATTCTTTAACAAACTTTTAATCCGGACTTTTATTCTGTACGGTTCCGGGCTGGAACGTCCAGGTACCGGTGCATGATTTCCAGCAGACGGCTGATTTCCAGCGGCTTGGTTACATGCTCATCCATTCCCGCCTGTTTGGCCCGGTACACGTCGTCGGCAAATGCGTTTGCCGTAAGGGCGATAATGGGAATCCCAGTCCCGTCCGGGCGCCTGCCGGTCTTTCCCAGGCTGCGGATAGCACTGGCAGCCGTGTAACCGTCCATAACCGGCATCTGTATATCCATGAGGATAAGGGCGTAGGTCCCAGGCGGGTCTGTCTCAAACCGTTCCACGGCCTCCCGGCCGTTGACAGCGCATACAGCCGTGATGTTGAACATAGACAACAGCTCCACCACGATTTCACGGTTCAGCTCATTGTCCTCTGCAAGCAGCACACATGTTCCGGGCGGAAATGAAGCCGGGGTCCTGGGGGTATTTCCGTTCTGGGACCGTTCTCCGGTATCTTCCTCCCCGGCAAGTTTCAGATATATGGTGGCAATGAACCGGGTTCCCCTGTTCAGCTGGCTTTCCACCCGGATGGTGCCGTTCATCATCTGCACCAGATTCCTGGTTATGGCCAGCCCCAGTCCCGTTCCCTGGACCTGGCTGACCCGGGAATCCTCAGCCCGTTCAAAGGGCATGAACAGCTTTTCCAGGAATTCCGGGGCCATGCCGATTCCGTCGTCCTCCACCACAAACTCAAAGCATCCCACCCCGCTTTCACTGGAAAGCTTCTCTTCCAGGGATACGGCTATATGCCCCCTGTCAGAGGTGTACTTCACGGCGTTGGACAGCAGATTAATGAGAATCTGTTTGACCCGGACCGCGTCCCCATATACGGCATGGTGGTCTATCTCTTTTAAGCTGATGGACAGTTCCTGTCCTTTGCTGTCCATATCCGGTTTTACGATAAGGGATACCTCCTCCACCAATTCCTCCAGGCAGAAGGCATCTTCGCTCAGTCCCACATTGCCGGACTCTATTTTCGACATGTCCAGCACCTTATTGATTAAATCCAGAAGGTGGCTGCCCGAGAGACTGATTTTAGACAGACAGTCCTCTATCTTATCACGGTTGTTAAGATTGCTCTGGGCTATGGCAGTCATGCCCATGATTGCATTCATGGGCGTGCGGATGTCGTGGCTCATCCTGGAAAGAAAATCCGACTTTGCCTGGTTGGCCCGGTTCAGTGAATCATACGCCTCCTCCAGGGCGTGCTTTGCCTTCTTCTCCTCATCATAATACTCCAATTCCCGCTGTTTCTCGGCGCTGATGTTGCGCAGGGCTATAATAGCCGTCCTGGGCCTGCCCTCCTTGGAGGCAACCATGTGGACCTCCAGACGCAGCCACAGCGGAGATTGGCAGTGCCTGAACTCCACCTCAATGTGTTCGTTTCCTCCGGCCAGTTCCCCCAGAAGCCATTCACGCTCACAGATGGACATCACCCGTTTTCTGTCCGCCTGGTCCACATCGGACAGGATATAGCTGCAAAGCTCTGTGGAGTAGCACCCGTTCCTCGGCAGCACCGCCCCGCTGCGCGCCTCAGGCAGCCTTACCGCATAATAACTGTCCTCCGGCAGATTCACATAGAAAATACTTACATACACGCCATTGATAGCCTGGAGCGCTGACTGGCTCATATACAGCCGCTCGCTGTTCTCTGACAGTTTTGATTTCATGGAATGGATATTGTGGAGCGCGCCCACCACCCGGCTGGGCTTCCCATTCTCCATCATCAGCCTGCTGTTGACCCTGTGCCATATATAGGTTCCGGGCTCACCGCCGGGAACGGACACGCGGACTTCAAATACCTCAGATCGGCCGTTGCATATATTGTCAATGACTGTGGGCACATCATCCGGGTGCACCACCTGCCGTTTTAGCAGCGTCCTGGAGTAATCCCTCAGTTCGTTACGTAGCACACCCTGTCCTGTCTTTGGCTCATAGCTGATAAATACATCCTCGTCCATCCGGTACTCAAACATGACGGCTGAACTGACCTCCATGGAAACCCGGTACATCTCCTGCTCCCGCTCCAGCTGTTCCTGAAGAATCTTGCGCTGGGTGATATCCACAGCCGTGCGCTGTAAAATATCCTCACCCTGGGGAGTTACCCCCACCACCATGCTGGTCCCCTCCAGCCAGTGGATACTTCCGTCCTTCCACCTGACCCTGTATTCCTGGTCCTGCCGGTCACCAATCTCCCTCAGTTTGCGGTACGCCTCCTGCAGAATCAGGCGGTCCTCCTCCAGCACAGCTCCCAGGACGCCGTCGTGCCAGTCGTTTAAACCCTCCTCCATATCCTTGTAGCCCATCAGATTCAGGACGGCCCTGTTGATGGAAACAAGACGGTATCCGCCCTCTATGTCCCTGACAAAACGGATGATGCCGCATGGAACCGTATCGTAAATACTGGTCAGCAGCTGGGTCTGCTCCCTCAGGCGCTGGGCGTCCTCCTCTGACCGGGTCACATCCAGGTACAGGCTGTTGACCATCCAGTTCCCGTCTGCGTCCTGGGCTTTTTTTCCGCTGTCAATGATCCATTTCAGGCTTCCGTCCTTACAGCGCACCCTGTAACGGGTGGAATATGTAAGATTTCCGTCCCTGAACGCCTCGGCACAGTCAGCCAGGGCGCCGGGAAGGTCCGGAGGATATACGTTGCCCACAGCTGTCCCCCCGGTTACCTCCATGAATTCCTCCACGGTATAGCCGAACAGGGCTGCCGCCTCCTTGCTGACAAATGCAAAGGAGTAGGTTTCATCGTCATTGCTTATCTTTAATCCGCCCGCAATGGAGGACATGATGACCTCCAGCTGGCGGTTCTGCTGTTTTGTCTCCTCCTCCAGAGCATTTAGGCGCTCCTGGACATACTCATAGGACTGCCTGCCGATTTTCTCCGGAAAGCTTTCCCCGTCCAGCATTTCCTGATAAGGGTTGGAGCAGTGGATATGGGAGCATGTAAGCCCGTCCTCCGTATCCCGAAATACAAAGGTCACCCTCTGATGTACTTTCAGGTACATCCGGGTGCCGGGATCCGTGGCTATCCACATCCTTCCCATAACAACATACACGTTTTCCATGGGACAGACCACATCGTACTCCTCATCCCATATATTACAGTCAGGTATGCTCTCCCTGAATTTGCGGAAGTGGTCCGCGCAGGCCTTCCGGCCTGACAAATACTCCTGCTCCCCAGCCCCCATCCAGGAAAACTGTTCTGAAAAGCAGGAGGTGATTCCCTCTATATCATGCTCGCAATAGTGCATGTGCATAATACGGCTGGCCAGTTTCTTCACATCCTCCAGCCGCTGATGCTGCCCTGTATCTGATTCTGTCTTCACGCCCATAAAACCTGCTTTCCTCTGGATTATCTGTCGTCAATCTGAAGCCTCAGCACATCCGGACGGGAATAGTGGCCGCAGACATCAAATTCCATCCGGCTGGCGCTTACCCTGTCCATCTCCAGATCCGCATAGATAACGGCTTCCTTATCCCACACCGGCTCTGTCACGTAGTGCCCGTATGGGTCCACAATGCAGCTGCCTCCCCGGCACACCGTATCCGGCAGCCCGTCAATCTCATCCCGGCAGCACAGGCTTTCAGGATACATGTCTCTTGTAATATACATGTCGCAGCTGATGAAATAGCACCTTCCCTCCAGAGCAATGTGCTGTACCGTGGACTGCCATTCCGGATTATCATTTGTATTAGGGGAAATATACAGGGCCACTCCCTTTTCATACAGGGCCGCCCTGGCCAGGGGCATATAGCTTTCCCAGCAGATCAGGCTTCCCATCACCCCCCAGGGCGTATCCTCAACCGGAAAATATCCCCGGTCGGCGTCCCCCCATACCACCCGCTCAGCCCCTGTGGGCTTTAACTTCCTGTGTACACAAACCAGGCTTCCCCGGGGTGAGAAAAACAGATTTGTATTGTAAAGCGTTCCCGTCACCCCATCCCGTTCGGAAACACCGATGCTGACGTAAGCCCCTGCTTCCCGCGCAGCCATGCCTATTTTTTCTGTCTCTTTCCCGGGAACCAGAATGGAGTTATCCAGATACAGCTTCCAGTCCTGCCTTCCCTCCCCGCTGCGGCTGCCCACCCGGAACCCGAATGTCATGCCGTAAGGGTAGCCCGGTATGAACAGTTCCGGAAACACCATAAGCTGGGCTCCCCTCCGGGATGCCTCCTGAATCAAATCCACGGCCTTCTGTGTGCAGGCATCCTTGTCAAACATGACAGGCGCGGCCTGGATGACAGCTATTTTGCATATTTTCTTTACATCCTTCATTTGGCCTCTCCTTTGTGCAAACCAGTCTTTTCTCATTTTACCATGCGGTTCTGATCTCCACAATGGCAGGATTCATCTTTCTTCTGATCTTTCTTATAATCTTTCATGCAAAAAACGCTTATAGGTCAGGTCAATCAAAAAAGCTCCCAAAGGTGCGGTAATCAATATGGCCAGCACAGCCACTGTCAGCACGATATCTCCGCAGGCCAGACCCATGGCCAGAGGCACCCCGCCTATGGCGGCCTGTACCGTAGCTTTTGGCATATAACCTATCATGCAGAATACCCGCTCCTTCATATTAAGCCTGGTCCCGGCCAGGCAGCAGAACACGCCTGCCATCCTGAAAACCAGCACGCCGAATATCAGTATAACCGCCCACACGCCTGCGCTCAATGCATAATGGATGTTTACAGTTGCCCCTACCAGGACAAAGAGCATGATTTCGGCACAGACCCACACCTTATTGAACTTAACGGAAAGACGGCGGGCTGCCTCCTCCCGTTTCTTCTGAAGGGCGATTCCGATTCCCATGACTGAAATCAGGGAGGAAAAGGGCACAATATCCGAATATCTGTCCTCTAACGTCACCAGGATAAAAGACACACACAGCAGAATGATGACCTTGACCGTATCCCGAATATGGACTCTCTTAAAATATACGGCCAGCCCCCAGCCGGCCGCCAGTCCGATAAAACTTCCAATCAGAATGGAAACAGGTATCTTAACAAAGCTTATGGGTGATACGCTCCCGCCCTGGGCCAGGCCCGTAAACGCCGTGAACATCACAATCACAAACACATCGTCCACGGATGCCCCTGCCAAAAGCAGCTGCGGAATCCCCTTATCCGTGCCGTACCCGTCTTCAATCAGCTTTAACATCTTGGGAACTATGACAGCCGGGGACACCGCTCCCACCACAGCTCCCATGATGGCGGCGTCGAGAACCGAAATCCCCAGCAATCGAGGCGCCAGAAGGACCATTCCCAATATCTCAAAGCAGGCCGGAAGAAAGCACATGAGCACGGCCGGGCGCCCCACCTTTTTAAGGTCATTTAAATCCAGGGAAAGCCCTGCCCTCATCAATATAATAATAAGGGCAATCCGTCTCAGCTCTGAAGAAATATTCAATATAGACCCATCAATCAGATTCAGGGCATAGGGACCCAGAAGAACCCCGGTAAAAATCATCCCCATAAGGCCGGGCAGGCGCAGCTTCCTGCACACCCAACCCAGAAACATTCCCAGCATCAACATAAAAGCAATACTAATCAGCATATCCTTTTCCTCCTTATAAACGCAGAAAAAGCCGATCATTTCTGCGTTAATACATAATGCAGAAGTCATCAGCTTTATAAGCGGTTCTAGTCAGACTAAGGGAGAACTTCATTCCCGGTACTTATTTTATAACTAAAATTACAGGATGTCAATGATTTCCTTTTTCATTTGGTTTTCATTTGGTTTTCACTTGTTTTTTCATATGATGCAAATATGATGCATCTTTGATGCCATTTTGATGCCTGGCCATTGTAATCTGGATTATAAGAAAACCCCAAACAAAAACAAACGAGGTGCAAACAATGAAACGGAAGAAAACCTGGCTTTATGTATGTCTGACACTACTTATGCTGGCCCTGACCCCTGCTGCGGTCTACGGTGAGGAACCGGACGGGGATACGGCGGACAAGACCCTTGCCCCCTATTTCTTTGTACAGGACGCCGGACAGGCGGCAGACCAGTTCCCCCTGAAGGACACAAGTGTGTCCTCCACAATAAACGGCGTCATTGCCGAAACCTATGTCATCCAGACCTATGCCAACGAAGGGACAATACCCATCAATGCCAGTTACGTGTTCCCGGCATCTGCCAGGGTTACGGTACATGGAATGAAAATGGAAATCGGGAACGAGGTAATCACGGCAAAAATAAAGGAAAGGGAAGAGGCCAAAACAGAATTCGAGGAAGCTAAAAGCGAAGGAAAAAGCGCCTCTCTGCTGGAGCAGCAGCGTCCCAATGTATTTACCATGAATGTAGCCAATGTAATGCCCGGGGATACGGTGCGAATTGAACTGCACTACACCGAACTGATATCCCCCAGGGACGGGGTTTACCAGTTTGTGTTCCCCACCGTGACCGGCCCACGGTATGCCGGCTCTGCCCCGGAAACAGGCGGGGGAGATGAGTGGACGGCAAGTCCTTACCTGGAGGAAGGGACCGCCCCGCAGGGTACCTATGAAATTGCCGTCAGCCTCTCCGCAGGCGTCCCCATTTCCAGCCTGACCAGCAGTTCCCATAAAATCAAGGTGGAAAAGGAAAGCGAATCCATTGCCCATGTAACCCTCTCTGATTCCGGGGAGTTTGCAGGGGACCGGGACTTCATCCTGGATTACAGACTTACCGGGCAGGAGATAAACTGCGGACTCATGCTGAACACCGGGGAAAAAGAAAATTTCTTCATGCTGATGGTACAGCCCCCGGAGCGTGTCAGGGCGGAAGAGATTCCGCCCCGTGAATACATATTTGTGCTGGATGTGTCAGGCTCCATGTTCGGGTATCCCCTTGACACCGCGAAGGAGCTCATAGGGAACCTGGTGGGCAATCTCAGGGATTCTGACCAGTTTAACCTGATCCTGTTCTCAGATACAGCCGTTTCCATGGCGCCAAAATCCGTACCTGCCACCGCAGAAAACATCCGGCAGGCCATTGACCTGATTGAGCGCCAGGACGGAGGCGGCGGCACGGAGCTGGCCCCGGCCCTTGAACAGGCAGTCTCCCTTCCAAGGGACCCGCGGATGGCCAGAAGCATTGTCACTATCACAGATGGCTATATGTCCGATGAATCGTCCATATTCAGCCTCATAAACAGGAATCTTAAGACAGCAGATTTCTTCTCCTTTGGAATCGGCACCTCCGTCAACCGCTATTTAATCGACGGAATCGCAAAAGCCGGTTCCGGCGAAGCCTTTGTTGTAACAGAACCGTCACAGGCATCAGACACCGCCCGTGATTTCAGCACTTATATCCAGTCCCCTGTCATGACCGGCATAAATGTTTCCTTTGACGGTTTTGATGTTTACGATGTAGAGCCGGACATCCTTCCCACCCTGTTTGCCCAAAGACCCATTGTCCTGTTTGGAAAATGGCGGGGCCAGCCTTCCGGCACCATTCGTATAACCGGAAAAACCGGAAACCAGGATTATATGCAGGAAATACCGGTAGGCCGGGCAGAGGCCCCGGCAGACAATACGGCCATCCCCTATCTGTGGGCCAGGACAAAGGTGGAACGTCTGACAGATTACGGCACACGGGAGGATGTCCAGGATGCAGTCAGACAGGCCATGATCAAAAAAACAGTCACACAGCTGGGACTGGACTACAGCATGATGACGCCCTACACGTCCTTTATTGCCGTGACTGAAACAGTCCGCAGCCAGGATGGTTCTGCCGCGGATGTGAAACAGCCCCTTCCGCTGCCGCAGCACGTATCTAATTTTGCCGTGGGAGCCGGATATACCATTGGCTCAGAACCAGGAACCCTGATACTGATGTGTGCCGCAGGAGTCATAATGGCAGCAGGCTGTATCCGCCGAAGCCGGGCTGACAGAAAAAAGAGAAAAACAGAGGAGGCTTAATCAATGGACATTCCCAGCGCTAAATCTTTAATCCGCCGCAACATCCCCTTCTATCTGGCAGGAGCCCTCCTGCTGCTGGGAATGAAATATTATTACAGCCGCGGGGGCCCGGACAGCCTCTCATGGATTCTGGCCCCCACTGCCCGGTGGGTCAGCGCCCTTAGCGGAATTCCCTTCATAAAGGTCCCTCAGACAGGTTATGTCAGCCACTCCTGCCGCTTCATCATAGCTGCCTCCTGCTCCGGTCTCCAGTTCCTGATGATTTCCATGACAGCCCTGGTCTTTTCCTATATTCACCGGATGAGAACCATAAAGGGAAAAATAGGATGGATGGCCCTAAGCGCCCTGGCTTCCTATCTGCTGACCATCTTTGTCAACGGCTTTCGTATCCTGTTCTCCATTTTCATTCCCATATATCTGGGAATGTCAGGCACGGCATGGACAGACGTATCCGGCTCTGCATGGGCAGAAACGGCCGGAGCATCCGGCCCAGCACCGGCCCGGGCCTGGAGCATATGGCTCACGCCAAAACAGCTTCATACCATCATCGGAACGGCTGTTTACTTTACCGCCCTGTTTGCCGTCTGCCAGCTGGGAGAATACGTCTCCCGGAAATGCTCTGCTGCTCCCGGAACATCCCACCGGGGAAACAGCCGGGCCCGGGCCGGATTTTACCCCATAAGGGCCCTGGGAAGATGGGCTGCCCCTTCTTTCTGGTATTTCTCCATTGTTTTGGGGATACCATTTCTTAACAGGGCATACAGAAACAGTCCCCAAACCTTCACAGACTATGCCCTCCTGCTGACAGCCGTCTGCCTTACCGTCATAACCTTTTACTGTATCTGTTCCGAACTTCACAGACGCATCAGCCGGCTGACATCAGGACGATACCGCAAAAATCATAAAAATATGGAATGACATAGTTTTAAACTATATCATTTCGTGCTAAAATACCTCCATGCATTAAATGCAATGGAGGTATTAGTCATGACCCTGCAGCAACTGCGCTATATTGTAACCATCGTAAACTGCGGCTCTATTTCCGAGGCAGCCAAACATCTTTTCATAACCCAGCCCAGTCTTTCCAATTCAGTAAGGGAGCTGGAAAAGGAAATGGGCATATCCATCTTCAACCGCAGCTCCAAGGGGATCGCCCTGTCCTCCCAGGGAATGGAGTTCCTGTCCTATGCCAGACAGGTGCTGGAGCAGGCCGAGCTGTTGGAGCAGCACTACACAAACAAAAAACCGGTGAAGCGTATCTGCTCCATATCCACCCAGCACTATGCCTTTGCCGTCAATGCGTTCGCCAACCTGGTATCCTGCCAGAACACGGACGAATATGAATTCACCCTGAGGGAGACCCGCACCTATGAGATTATCGACGATGTAAAGAATTACAGGAGTGAGCTGGGCATTCTCTACATCAATGATTTTAACCGGAAGGTGCTGGAAAAGCTGTTCAAGGAAAGCGGTCTTTTATTCCATCCGCTGTTTAAGGCCAGCCCCCATGTATTCATCAGCGTAACCCACCCCCTGTCCGCCAGAGACAGCGTTGCCATTGAGGATTTGGAGGATTACCCCTTCCTGGCCTTTGAGCAGGGCGAAAAAAATTCCTTTTACTTCTCAGAGGAAATCCTCAGCACCATTCCCAGAAAAAAAGTAATCTATGTCAGCGACAGGGCCACCCTGTTCAATCTTCTCATCGGATTAAACGGATATACCATCTGCAGCGGCATTCTAAACCGCAATCTAAACGGCGACTCCATCATGGCGATTCCTCTGGAAACAGAGGAAAACATGCTAATCGGATGGATTGCGGACCCCAAGCTCCATCTCAGCGAGTTTGCAAAGAAATATCTGGAGGAATTAAACCAGCTGATTGGCCGGCAGTCTTAGTGAAAAATGCGTGCTAAGACGCCATCAGCCGGAATACGGATTCGTAAATCCGGTTGGCAATATAAGGATTATTCATGGTATACAGGTGGATGCCGTCCACGCCGCCGGCTGCCAGGTCCACAATCTGGTCTACCGCGTAGGCGATTCCCGCGTCCCGCATGGCAATGGGGTTATCCCCGTACCGCTCCATCATGGAGATGAATTTTTTCGGCAGCTTTACGCCGCACAGGGATACCATTCGCTCAATCTGCTTTTTGTTGACCACCGGCATGATTCCGGCCTCCACCGGAACATGGATTCCAACCAAATCCATCCGTTCCCTGAATCGGTAAAAATACTCGTTGTCAAAGAAAAGCTGGGTGATAAGCTGGCTGACACCGGCGTCCACCTTATCTTTTAAGTGTTTCATATCCCTTACCAGGCCGCCGGATTCCTGATGGCCTTCCGGGTAACAGGCGCCTATTATATTAAAATCGCCATGGTTCTTTATAAACTCCACCAAATCCGCCGCGTACCGGAAATCCCCTGCCGGCTCCCTGTCCGGAACGCGGTCCCCCCGAAGGGCCAGTATATTCTCTATTTTCTGTTCCTTCAGCTGTTCCAGAATCAGCAGGACATCGTCCCTTGTCAGGTTCAGGCACGGAATATGGGCCACGCTCTCTATGCCGTATTTATGCTTAATAGCAGACGCAATCTTAAGCGTTGTCTGACTGTTCTCGCTGCCTCCCGCCCCATATGTGACGCTGATGAAATCAGGCGTGATTCCCTTAAGTTCATCCAGCGTGCTGTAAATTGTGTCAACGGGCGCTGTCCTCTTGGGAGGAAAGACCTCCAGGGACAGTACAGTTTTATGGTTAAACAATGATGATGTCTTCATGTCTGTTGGTTCCCTTCTTTATTTGTCATGGTCATGATTCCTGATTGCAGTAATCATAACACAAAACAAAAAGAAGGGATAATTTGAAAATTCTATGGGCAACTATAGTTTAAAGCTATATCAGACCATCCTGTATTGTTTTATTTCTCCCGGTATCCATGATTTACCTCCGTCTGCTCCTGTTTTTCCTTATTCCGGTCATAGGCCTGGATATACACAAAATTATCATTCTTTCGTTCCATTCTGTATTCCGGATCCAAAATGGCGTCAATGAACTCCCTGCCTCCTGATTCCACTGCCACCACCTTCATCCCCAGCTCCCGCTCCACATCC
>ENA-OPSU01000802-OPSU01000802.1-human-gut-metagenome-genome-assembly--contig:-NODE-802-length-13739-cov-2.314089_pt1 | contig 13739 bp, 9 predicted proteins | sample MGYA00241811_ERZ501913 | MGnify/ENA primary metagenome ERZ501913 (study PRJEB25962, sample SAMEA2042113) | human gut metagenome | biome: human gut; feature: human-associated habitat; material: faeces...
CATATCCGTAAGAATCCGTATATTATTTTTTACAATTCTGTGGTTGTCATAGTATTCATACAAATTTTTATCTTTTTGCTTTCTGGCATACTCATACTGGTAATTGCGAAGCACCGGGTCTTTTAAAATTCCTCTGGTAAAATACAGGCTGCAATCACTGTGGATTCCCCTACACATAAGGTAATTCATCCGTTTCTCTTCTGCCTCTGTCAGAAATGTTTTCCCGTAATTTCGTTCCACATAGGAATACATTTTCTCCAGTGCCTTCTCATCTACCACTAAAACGCGCTTGTCCGAACTCTTTTTTTCCTGTTCTTCCCTGTCCTTCTCTTGTTTGCAGGCTTCCATGGTGTCCAGGTTGGTCATCTGCTCAGTCAGTTTGTCCAGATAAGTCTCAAAGCTGCTCTCCATGGCTTCTTCTTCTAAAAATTCCTTCCAGGAAAATTCTGCCAGGTCTTCCATGGTCACTGCCAGAACCTGCTCTAACGTCCCATGCTGCCGCTCAAAATAAGGGTCCACTACCTCATTATAGAGAATATCTGCTGTCCTTATGACCTCCATGGTATCTTCTGTGTGTTCCAAATTCCAGAGCAAATCCATCCATCTCTTCTGTCTTTTGGGCGCTGGTTCCCTGCCATTTAAAATCTCCCGAAACATAGCCAGCTTCAATCTTCCCACTTCATTCTCCTGAAGCCTGTGAAACTCTTTTTCCAGAATATCTTCACAGGCTTTTCTTCGAATTTCTCCTACGCCTTCCCGCTCCTTTATCATTCTTGCAGAAACAGCAAATTCAATACAAAGCTGGGAAACGGACAAGAGCGGCCCTTCCATGGCATGACAGTACATTTTCTTTACCAGATACATGGAAAAGGCCTCCCGGTCAAAATAGCGGGCAAAAGCCCCTTGCTTCATTCCATCATACAGGGCGCCATACCTAGAACGGGCAAATGCTGCCAAATCCGGCTTAAAATCCAGGGAATAATCACCACTTACGGTCCACATGAGATTTTTTATTCTGTTTTCCAGTTCCAGTTCATACTCTTCCATACTGTCTCTAATCCTCAAACACATCTGCGGCAGTCCAGCTTTGGGGAATCCTGGTCATAACCACATCCTGTACAATCTCTTTTTCAAAAACATCAAAGCTCTTATTCACCACGCCCATTTTCACAGCCAGAGCCGGTTGCAAGCCTCTGTGAATGGCTTTCATGGCGCCCAGAATTCCTCTTAAATCCACAGCCTTTGTGGTAATCTCTCCATTTTGCGCCTTGAGCTGCAAATCCAGAAACAATCCAATCCACTGTTTCAAAGCATTTTCCTTCATACCTGGAAATTTAGATTGGAAAATAAATTCCAGAGTTTCCTCATCCTGCTGGGGCATATCAATCACCAGAAATCTGGAAACCAGAGCTTCATTTAATTCCTTGGTGCCTGCATATCCATAATTCATGGTGCCAATAAATCTGGCTGCAGGATGCATATCAATCTTGTCATATCCCGGCACATCAATACAGCGGCGATAATCCAAAGATGCATGCAGCACAGAAACCGCATCATTTTTTGCCATATTAATTTCGTCTAAAATACCAAAGCCTCCATACTGAGCGCAGCGGTAAATACTTCCCTTACGAAGCTGCACCTCATTATCCAGGAACGTATCTGTGCCGATTAAATCCCCGCTGTTAGTATTCACATGAAAAGACACATTGTACACAGGACGGTGAAAAATCCAGGCAAGAGTTTCTGCCAGGACATTTTTTCCTGTTGCCTTTGCACCGGTCAGCAGAAGATTTTCTCCTTCCAAAAGAGCTGCAATAGCCATTTCCAGCACTTCTTTTCCATAAAAGAGCATATCCGGCTCTGCTACCCTTTTTTCTTCCTCTGTCTCCACTGTATAAGACTTCCGGAACAATTCCACATCCTGAATCAGTCTTTCATCTACTTTCTGTTCCCTTAAAAAATCCAATGTATGCTCCATGTTTTTCTCCGTTTCTGTAACTTCTTATAAAAACAGCAGGGAGGCAGTCGCATCCACGCAACAGCCTCCTCTTTTCTTATACTTCAAACAATAAATCTCCATAGGACGGCATTGGCCATATTTCTTTATCTACAATCATTTCTAACTGGTCTACCGGTTTTCTGAGAGCCTCCATAGCCGGAAGAACCTGACGGCGGTAATAGAATGCCTTATCCTTGCCATCTGCCATGGCATAGGCTGTTTCTGTAACCTCTCTCAGTGCATCTGCCGCCTCTTTTGTTTCCTTTAATAATGCAGAAGTCTCACGAAGTAATCCTGTCTGCACCTCTACTTCCAGGACTCCGGCTGCCACTACCGCATTAATAGAGTCCGCTAACTGTCTGCTGTAACGGATAACAGCAGGTATAATCTGTTTCCCTGCAATATCCAACATGGTTCTTGCTTCTATATTAATTGCTTTTGCATAAGCTTCATATTTGATTTCTTTTCTTGACTCTAATTCTGCTTTTGTAAAGACACCGAATTCTTCAAAAAGCTCTATGGTCTTTTCGCTGGTAAGTGTTTCGATGGTCTCTACCATACAGCTGAGGTTTGGAAGTCCTCTCTTTTCGGCTTCCTCTACCCATTCCTGTGAATAGCCGTTTCCGTTAAACACAATGCGCTGATGCTCTGTAAAGTTCTTTTTCATTAAATCATGAACCGCTACGTCAAAGTCCTCTGCGCTTTCCAGAACATCACAGGCTTCTTTAAATGCCTGAGCTACAATGGTATTCAACACCACATTCGCCGGTGCAATAGAGTCTCTGGAGCCCACCATACGGAACTCGAACTTATTACCGGTGAAAGCAAACGGTGAAGTTCTGTTACGGTCTGTTGCATCTTTCTCAAATGCTGGTAATGAATGAACACCAGATGCTAATTTGTCTCCATGTTTGGATTCTGTCGCCTCACCTCTTGTTACAAGCTGTTTTACAACATCTTCTAACTGATCTCCAAGAAAGATAGAGATGATTGCTGGAGGTGCCTCATTAGCTCCTAATCTGTGATCATTTCCTGGTGTGGAAGCTGACATACGAAGTAAATCTGCATGTTTATCCACTGCTGCAATAATAGATGCTAAAATCAGTAAGAACTGCTGGTTTTCATGAGGAGTTTTTCCTGGATCTAACAGGTTCTTTCCTTCATTTGTTACCATAGACCAGTTGTTATGTTTTCCTGATCCATTAATTCCTGCAAATGGTTTCTCATGAAGTAAGCATTTTAATCCATGACGTCTTGCTACACGTCTCATTGTTTCCATTAATAACTGGTTGTGGTCTGTTGCCACGTTGTTTGAGTTATAGATTGGTGCTAATTCGTGCTGTGCTGGAGCTACTTCGTTATGTTCTGTCTTCGCACTGATTCCAAGTTTCCATGCTTCGATATTTAAATCTTTCATGAATCCTTCGATTCTTGGTTTGATGATTCCAAAGTAATGGTCATCCATTTCCTGACCTTTTGGAGGCATTGCTCCGAATAATGTACGTCCAGTGAAGATCAAGTCTTTTCTCTGTTTATATTTTTCTTCATCAACTAAGAAATATTCCTGTTCTGGTCCAACGGATGTGCTAACACGTTTCACATTCTTATTTCCTAATACATTTAATAATCTTGTTGTCTGGATATCTAATGCCTGCATAGAACGAAGAAGTGGTGTCTTCTTGTCTAATGCTTCACCTTTGTATGAACAGAATGCTGTTGGAATACATAAGATACAAGCATTATCTGTTTCTTTGATGAATGCTGGTGATGTACAATCCCATGCTGTATATCCTCTTGCTTCAAATGTTGCTCTTAATCCACCAGATGGGAATGAAGATGCATCTGGTTCACCTTTGATCAGTTCTTTTCCTGAGAACTCAAGTAAAACTTTACCATCGTCTGTTGGGTTAATGAAAGCGTCATGTTTCTCTGCTGTCACACCTGTTAATGGCTGGAACCAGTGAGTATAATGTGTAGCACCCTTTTCAATAGCCCATTCTTTCATCTCATTCGCAACTACGTCTGCAATTGCTGGATTTAATTCTGTTCCTTCTTCGATTGTCTTTTTCAGATCTTTGTAAACGGCCTTTGGAAGACGTGCTTTCATAACACTGTCGTTAAATACGTGGGATCCGAAGATTTCTGATACATTGATTTTTTCCTTCATAGAGTTCTTCCTTTCTTCTCTTACATTTGAAGCATAATCTATATATTTTTCTTCTATTATCTAACTGATAGTAGAAAAAAAGGGGCGACAAACAATATGAAACTAATTGTTTGACGCCCTTGTCAGTAACTTCACTGGTTATAGGATACAATGATTCTTTTTGAAAATCAAGCCCTTTTTTGTATTTTATCCAGTACTTCTATTTGATCACTACAGAAACTGTTTTTCCGTTTACCTTATTGATTCCTTTTAAGCAGAATTTGTAAGTTGTTCCTACTTTGGCTTTTTTCTTTGTATATGTGATCGTTCCGCCTTTGGTTGTTGTTTTTACTGTCTTATATGCTGCTTTTCCTGCTTTCATCTGCACTTTGTAGCTTGCATATCCTGTGACATTTTTAAATGTTACTTTAACTGTCTTGCTTCCGAATTTGGCTTTGGCTGCATAGGCTTTAAAATATTTCTTTTTGTTTTTCTTTGTTAGTTTGTATGGTTTTACTTTAAATTTGTAGGATGAGTCTTTGTTGACTTTGATCGTCTTTGATGTTTTCTTTCCTACGGTTGTTACTTTTTTGTATTTACCTTTTCCTGCTTTGGCGTAAATAACATAGCCTTTGGCAGATTTTTTCTTTTTCCATGTCAGTTTTACGCTTCTTGTGCTTTTTACTGTTTTTGTGACTGGTTTTGTTTTTGTTTCGTTGACTACTGTTGTTGTCGCATTGGATGTTGATGGTGTTATGCTTGCTGCTTTTTTGCCAATGGCAAAAATTGTTTTGGAATCATTGATATAATACATTGTTCCATCTTCATCTACATAAATAGAATTCATACAATAATTAGCATGATCTTTGTCTGGCTCATAAATCGTTTCTAATTTTGCTGATGTCGCTCCTTTTGTATCTTCAATAGAATAAATTCCACCACCACTATATGGAACATAATTTTCATCTGATTCAGCATAATTTACTGTAAAGTATAAGCGCACGGAATTTTCTCCTGTCTTTGACACTAACATTTCTCCCATAGCATATGCTGGAAGTTCTACAATATAATTTACTTTATACTGTTCTGATTGTACATCAACAACTGCAAGATATCCTTTATCTGAAAATGGACTTGTTCCTACACATCCACTAACATATACTTTTCCATTATATACTTCAGGTGTCATTGCAGAATATCCTGTTTCATATACTCTTACGCTTTTTTCTTCTCCAAACGTTCCATCATTTCCTACTTTTACACCATAAAGATCATTTGTCCCCGCAACAAAGTAAATCATATTAGTAGTTTTATCATATGCAATTCCACCACTAAATCTCTTTCCAATTTCTTTTGTAGATACTACTTTATCATTATTTTTTGTATCAATACTTGAAATTGTTCCTTGATTATCTGAAGTAATAATATACTGTCCTACTTTTACTGCATTTTTCAAATAGAAACTTCCTTCAGATGATATAATTTCTTTTACATTCTTTATTTCTTCTGTCTTTGTAGCATCTTCTTTCTTTTCACTCTTTGTATCAATCACATAATATTTTCCACTGCCAGAGTTCTTACCTGTTCCAAAATATAAATGACCATCATCATAAAACAATCTTGATGCAATTGTATCATCCACTGTTGTTGTTTTTCCTGTTTCAGAATTTGTTTCTTCATGACTTAACTCTTCACTAATCCATACAGGCTCTAATGTTGTTTCATCAAAAGCTTCAATTCTTCCATTATACTCAACATAAACTTTTCCGTCGCCATATCCAATATAAGATGCACTATATTGTGTATATTCTTCATTAGAATATTTATGTTCTTTCACTATATTCCCTGTCTTTTTGTCAAGCTTAACAACTCTATGTTGACTATCATCTGCTGCATAAATATAATTTCCTACAACCTTAATGTCAGACAATGTATCCCACTGCCCACTTGGCACTATTTTATTTGTCCATTTTTCTACAGCTTCCTCTTTACTCTTCGCTGGCTGCACATCCGTCACTGCTGCTTTTGCACTAACCCCTGATGTCATCAGCACGACAACAGACAATGCCACTGCCGCTACACGTTTCATCGTTCTCATAAATTCCTCCTTGTTATGTCTCATTGATTGATTAGTTTCCTGACTTCTTCATCTTTGAAGAAACCATATTTATATTTAACCCTGTTTAGTTTCTTCACAAAAACAGGTGTTAAAATCCATAAAAATATCACATTCGATACGCAGTATTCAATCGTCACTGGAACCGAAGTTCCTAATACTGCCACATACCGCATCCACTGAAATCCATCTCCTGCTGCCAGAAGTGTCCAGATATCCATCACAAAAGAATATGAAATTCCTGAAAGAATCCCAAAAATCGTTAACAGTATCTTACTGTTTTCCAACCATTTTCTCTGATTTAAAATTCCTGAAATCCATCCGATCATTCCCCATGCAAGCATCTGAAATGGAGTCCATGGTCCTTGTCCAAAAAAGAAGTTCGATACCACAGCACTTAAAGATCCACATAAAAAGCCAGATTCTCTTCCAAATGCCATACCACAGATGATCACCATTGCACTAACTGGTTTAAATCCTGGTGAAAATGCAAATAACATTCTGGATGCAACCGTCAATGCGATCATCACCGCAAGCACGACACTCTCTCTTGTCTGTGGTTTCTTCTTTTCATATTTAAAATAGTATGGAATACATGATATACACACCATAAAAATGATCACCGCATTTAACATACGCTTACCACCTCCTGTGGCAGAATGATCACTTTCTCAAAATCTCTCGTAATCTTTGCACACTCTGTCGTATAGAAATAATTTTGTGCAAAAAACTTGAATGGCTCATCAATTCCCTCAATTTTCCCATCAAACATCATTCCAACGCGGTCAGCATACTCAGCACAAAATTCCAGATCATGCGATACGATAAATATCGTTTTTCCCTGATCTGTAAGTTGGCGTAAAAGTTCTCCAAACTTCCTGCTGTGTTCCCGGTCCATTCCTTTGGTCGGCTCATCTAGCAACAAGATTTCTGGATCTGCAAGTAATACTTTGATCAACGCTGCCATCTGCTGCTGCCCTCCACTTAGATCATATGGATGTGACTTCTTTTCTCTCATTAGATCCGCCATTTCCAATAATTTATCGATTTTTACTTCTTTTTCTTTTCCCATCTCCAAAAGGTCTTCAAACAACTGATCTTTTACAAACAATAGTGTTGGATCTTGTGGCATATAGACGATTTTTTTCTTGCATTTTAATTTTCCATCAAATTTCATCTGCTTTACCATACAAGAAAGAAGAGTTGATTTTCCACTTCCATTTGCTCCGACAGCTGCAAAGATTTCACCTTCTTTAACTTCGACTGACAGATTCGAAAGAACATCTTTTCCTTTCTCATATCCTGCATATAAATGTGAAATTGAAAGAACTGTTTTTCCTTCAAAATGTGTTTTCTTTATTAACTGATATTCTTTTTTTCTGATCTGTTCTCTTGCTTCTTCCATCGAAAAGGTCAGTTCTATCTGAAATTTCTCTTCTAGCCGAAGAATCTGTGGCAGAGACTGTTCCAATGGATGATGTATTTTTTGAAGATGTCTTGCAACCTCTTTCGGATTTCCCTGTTCGATAACTTTTCCATCATCTAAGATCACACATTCATCTGACATTTCCATCACATCTTCCAAGTTATGCGATGTTAAAATAATCGTTAAACCAAATTCTTTATGTAATTTCTGAAGCATCACAAGAAAATCTTTCCTTGCCGCTGGATCTAACTGTGCGGTCGGTTCATCTAAGATCAATACTTTTGGATGCATTGCCATAACTGCTGCCAGATTCACCAATTGTTTTTGTCCGCCAGATAGCTTGTCTGTATCTTCATGGTATATTTTCTGCAGATCAAAATAATTAACAATCTCGGCTACTGTTCGCTTCATCTGCTCATAAGGCATTCCGAGATTCTCAAGTCCAAATGCGATCTCATGCCATACGGTATCCATTACCATCTGGGCTGATGGATTCTGAAATAAATACCCAACTTCTTTTACAGACTGCAAGTCTTTCAATTGTTCTATTTCCTGCCCATCATATAAAACTTTTCCAGATCTTTTACCTTTGGGCAGCAGTTCTTTTTTTAAATGTCTTAACAACGTCGTCTTTCCACTGCCGCTTGGCCCTGCGATCAGAGTGATCTTTCCTTTTTTAATTTTTAATGATACTTGCTCTAGAGAATTTCTATCCGATAACATATATCGAAATGTTAAATTATTAATTTCGTACATCAAAATTCTCCTTCCACATGCATGGTAATAAAAACTGAAATACCATCATAAGCATCCACAACAAATCTCTCATCTGAAATGCTGGCATAATGATCATCGGATAAAAGAAAAATCTAGAATAATAATGAGTATATGCCCATAAATTCAGTGTCATTAAAATAACAATCTCCGCTATATGAATCCAGTCTTTTCTCTCCCATATAAATAAATGAAAATGCGTTCTTTTTTTAACTCCATAACCTCTTGCACTCATCGAATCCAACTGATCCATCGAAGACTCAAATGCCCATGTCGTTTCCATTGACACTGTATTCATGACACGCTGTACAGCCTGTTCTGATTTTAAGGATTTTCGTGTGTTTAAAATCTTCTTTGCATGGTTTTGATATCTTGGGATCAATCCAAATGCCATAGATGTTATGACACCAAGTTTAGGGAAGAATCTGCCTGATAAATAGATCCACTGCTCTTTCTTTATATATTGGTTAAAGATTGAAAAGACCAGTAAAAGATTCACTAGCACACATCCGTAATGAATTCCATAAAGCAATGCTTCTTTCGTGATCCTTATGTGTGTGTCTGTATACAGGATTGTTCTTCCTCTTTGTACAAATAATGGATTCGTTACAGCCACGATCAAGATCAAAGCAATCAACGGAAAAAACTTTTTCAAACTCCGATTATGATAAAAGTACAACAGGCATAAACAGATCATCTGCACTCCTGTCATCCATGGATGTCTGCTAAATGATGCCAGCAAAAACATTCCTGCAAAATAAGTAAATACAACGAACGGATGGGCTCTTTTTAATGCCTTGATCATCTACAGATCTCCTCTGACACAGGTATACAGCCATTCCACTTTATCCCCATCATGAAGCTTACATTTCCCTGCCATATAGTTTGGAAACTTACCATTGACACGATACATCCATCCACTGTTTTTTCCACAATCAAATTCGTATAAACCGTCAATTCCTGCTACATATCCTTTAGAAATATCAATATCTACTCCTGTTCTTTTTAGAACATCCATCACGGTATCGCCTTCTTCAAACTCCATCTTCTTCTCATAAATTTTCCCGCCAGCTGGAACTTGGTAATTGGATTGCAATGCACTTTTATTAGAGAGAACTGTTTTACAGCTGATCAGAAATTCACAAGATTGTTCTTGTTTTGCTTCTGTTGTCTGATTCTCTGCCGTCTGTACTGTTGATTCATTTTTACTGGCTGTTGTTGTTTTTGTTGTTTCTTTTGTATTCTTTGTCTTTGTTGTCTTTTCTTTTGTTTTTTTCTTCTTTACTTTTTTCTTTTTAGCTGTTGTTGTGCTTGTCTCTTTCTTTTTTGCTGTACTGCTTTTTGTCTTTTTGCTGTTTTTCTTACTCTTCTGTGATTTCTTTTTATCTTTTTTCTTTTCGTTTTTCTTTTCTTTTTTACTTGTTGTCTTTGCTGCTTCTGTCTGCGTTGCATTCTCTTTTGCTGCCGTTGTTATCTGTGCCTGATCTTTTGTATCTTTTTTCTGTGCATTTGAACAGGCTGTCATCGATACTGCCATCAATGCAGAAATCAGCCATATCATATATTTTTTCATAAAAAATAGATCCTCCCACGTATACAGCATAAAAGGATCTACTCTGGCTTATTTACATAACAAAAAGACATGCATTCTTATTCATTTCTAAAAAGACTACATTTTATCATCTTATCTTTTGTCATTCTGGCACCATGAGGACGACTTCGTCACTCGCAAAGTATATCCTTAGATCATGGCAAGTATTCCGGCTTAAGATCTGCATATACAGATTACCATGAAATTATGCGTTTCTTTTTATTATGTATTATTTGTTATTTGATTGTCAAGATTTTCGAGTGTTTTAATAGGATTTCGATACCTCTTTGATATTTCATAGTTTCATCTGTTTCCCTGTTGGATCAATACGGTAATCTCTTCGATAGATCAATCTTGACACTGGTACGAACTCATATCCTTTTGCTTTGATATTTTTAATGATCTGTTTTAATGCCTGTTTGGTACATTTCGTTCCTGTATGCATCAGAATGATACTTCCAGGTGATAAATTTTTGTGTTCGCAAACTTTCTTAATTAACTGTTCTTTCGTTGGCTCTTGCCAGTCTAGGCTGTCTACGTTCCATTGGATCATATAATAATTCATTTTTCTTGCATTCCTTACGACGGATTCGTTGTAATCTCCATATGGTGCCCGGAAAAGATCTATTTTGATACCTAACAATCCTTGAATCTTCTGTGTCACTCCTTGAATTTCTTCCTGCTGCTGTTTGTCTGTTAATTTTGTCATGTATTTATGATGATCTCCATGACTTGCAATATCATGTCCTTCCTCATAGATTGTTTTGATATCAGCTGGATATTTGCTGATCCAGTCTCCACAGAAGAAAAAGGTTGCTTTTACATTTTCCTGTTTTAATATTTTGAGAATCTGTGGTATATCTTCATTCCCCCATGCAGTATCAAATGTCAGTGCTATTTGTTTTTTCTGCGTATCTACACAATAGATTGGAAGTTTTTCCTCTTGCATTTCACTCCAAACATAAATGTTGTTTTGTATAAATTCTCTGGCGGGCTGGATACTGTCACTATTTGTAAACCAGACTACTGTTAAGATCAGAAAGATCATGATCGTGATTTTTCGAAACATTTTTCTGCTCCCTTTGTTTTTATCATTTTATGAATTCCTGTATAAAAAAAGAATCCTGCCTACACAGAATTCTTTTTCTTATCTCAATTGATATTCTTTATTTTACCTGCCCCTTCTGAATGATGGATACAATATTTAAATCTTTATCTAAAACTACTGCATTCGCATATTTTCCTTCTTCAAGGCTTCCATATTTATCATCAATTCCAATGGATTTTGCTGGATTTAGAGTTGCACATCGGACTGCACTTTCGAATGGAATATGCATTTCTTTGACTACCGTTCTCATACAATCCATTAGGTTTGTTGCAGAACCTGCGATGGCTCCTCCTTCGGTCAGTGTTGCAACGTTTCCTACTACAGTCACTGGCTGTCCGCCTAATTCATACTGTCCATCTTCCATTCCCGTTGCCATCATACTGTCACTGATCAGTACGATTCTCTTGTCTGTAAACATTTCAAAGGTTGCTCTGACACAGGATGGATGAATATGAACTCCATCGCAGATCAGTTCTACATAACAATCACTGTCTCTTGCTGCTCCAATAACCCCCGGTTCTCTATGATTTAACGGCGGCATAGCATTATACAAATGTGTGATATGATCGGCACCTCTTCTGATTGCTTCACTTGCTGTATCATAATCAGCCATCGTATGTGCAATTGATACATGTACTTCATCTTTCACTTGATTGATAAAATCCATAGCTCCTTCAGTCTCTGGAGCAAGATCCACTAATTTGATCAATCCACCGGCTGCTTCCTGCAGTTTATGGAATAATCCAACATCTGCCAGCTTGATGTCCTCTTCTTTCTGTGCACCTTTTTTCTCTTTGTTTATAAAAGGCCCTTCCATATTGATCCCGACAAGATCTGCGCCTTTTCCATTCTTATGTCCTTTTGCTGCCTTCATTGCCTGAAATAGTTCTTCTTCTGGAATCGTCATTGTCGCAGGACAGATTGCCAATACTCCATTGGATGCTTCATAATCAGCCAGTGCCTGAATGGATTCTTCGGTTCCATCGCACATATCATGTCTGACACATCCATGAAAATGAATATCGACAAGTCCCGGTATCACATAACATCCTTCAGCTTCTACTTCTTTGTTGTCCGTTGTTTCTTTCGCTACGTATTCTCCTTCTACATAGAGATCTTTTTTCTCAAATTTTCCTTCTGGTGTGAATACCAGTCCATTTTTTATAATCATTATATTACCTCGATTTCCGTTACCCATTTGTATTGTTCTTTCTGATTCTATTTTAGCAGTCTGATACTATACAATCAAATAAAACAGGGCTTTTTTGTCCTGTTTTACTGAAACTGATTCTTCCTTCACGGTGCATTTTTGTTTGATCATGTTTTTGAATGTACTTTCAAGTTAATAACCATCTCCTGCAAGACCATTCTGTTACTGTCAATTATTAACGCAAAACGAGCCGGCATATCGCCGGCCCGTTTTCGGAGAAAACTATGAATAACAATAAAGGCTTATTTACATAATTTTTCCATCTCATCTGCAACAAACTGAACTTTTGGTCCAATGATAACCTGAATGTTACCTTTTCCTGGACGAATGATTCCTGCTGCTCCTGATGATTTGATCTTCGCTTCATCTATTTTGTTATCATCATTGATTTCCAGACGAAGTCTTGTGATGCAATTATCAATACTCTTAACATTGGCACTTCCGCCTAATCCTTCAAGGATGACTGCTGCCATTGCTGTAAAATCATCATTGGCTAATGTAATATTTTCTTCATCAAGATCATCATCTTCACGACCTGGTGTTTTCAGATCAAATTTCGTGATCGCGATACGGAATACTACATAGAATACGATAAATGCTGCGATTCCTAAAGGAATGATCATCCATGTCTTCTGTGCTGCTGGTAAGGAAGATGAGAATACAAGGTCAGTTGCTCCTGCTGAGAAACTAAATCCTGCTCTGAATCCTACCAGTGTTGTGATCGTTGTAAAGATTCCGTAAAGGATTGCGTAGATAACATATAAACCTGGTGCTAAGAACATAAATCCGAATTCAAATGGTTCTGTTACACCACAGACAAATGCACAAAGAGCTGCGGATCCTACTAAACCGATGGCAATCTTTTTCTTGTTACTCTTTGCTGTCTGGATCATTGCTAATGCTGCTCCTGGAATACCGAACATCATACATGGGAAGAATCCTGACATGTACATACCAAGGCTCCAGTCCACATCTGCAGATGTCATACCTGCCCAGAATTTCTGTAAGTCACCAAGACCGATGGTATCAAACCAGAATACATTGTTTAAAGCGTGATGTAAACCAAACGGAATCAGCAGACGGTTCAGGAACGCATAGAGACCTGCGCCTACCGCGCCCATCTTTGCGATGGACTGGCCCAGTGCGGTCAGTCCGCCGAATACTACCGGCCAGATGAACAGCAGAATCGCCGCCGCGATAATGGAAAACAGTGCCGTGATAATGGCAACACAGCGCTTACCGGAGAAGAATGCCAGCCAGTCCGGCAGTCTGGTGTTCTTAAATTTGTTGTAGCAGGTAGATCCGATGATACCGGCGATAATACCGATCATTGCGTTCTGGATCTTGGCAAACGCCATGCCCTGAATGG
>ENA-OPSU01000833-OPSU01000833.1-human-gut-metagenome-genome-assembly--contig:-NODE-833-length-13125-cov-4.023183_pt1 | contig 13125 bp, 8 predicted proteins | sample MGYA00241811_ERZ501913 | MGnify/ENA primary metagenome ERZ501913 (study PRJEB25962, sample SAMEA2042113) | human gut metagenome | biome: human gut; feature: human-associated habitat; material: faeces...
CCATCCTACTTTTCTTCGTAAAACGCCTCAAGAATTTCAGCCAGCTTTTCCGGCGCCTCTACATTCACTTCGTGCCCGCAGCCTTCCAATATCTTTATTCTCGCCCCATGAATCTTCTCTGCCATCATTTCAGACGCCCCTCTGTTTGCCCGGTCCTTCTCCCCGCAAACGATCAGCGTCCTGCAATCCACTTTATCCAAATCTTCTTTGAAATCCAATGCCATCATAGATTTTGTCAACTGAATCAGTTCTCTCTTACCTATCCCCATTTTCTTAAAAATCCCATTCGGCATCAACTGAAATATCATATTCTGCAATCTTAAAAGCCCCTTCGGCATCACGCACTGTCCCCCTATCAAGACCAGTGACTTTACTCTTCCCGGATGCTCCACCACATAATTTAACGCAATCACAGCGCCCAAAGAAAGACCACAAAGCCCAAACTCCGTTTTTATAGACTCACAGTACGCCGAAAAAGCCTTATATACTTTTCTGTATGAAATCTCTGATCCCTCTTTAAATGCAAATACGTTCAGACATTGAATCTCTTCCTGCTCTCTCATGCAGGAAACTGTTTTATTCCAACTATCTGGCCCCTGTCCAAGTCCATGTATAAAAATATACTTCACTCTTGTCCTCCTCAAACGACTTTGTGTTCCTACTTTTGTCTCAGTCTGCCTTACCTGGTTCTGCATATCTTCTCTTATCCTTTGTTGTTAGAAAAACTTCCCGGCATGACAGGGAGCCCAGGAACAATTCAGAGGCACATAATGGAAAAGAAGAAAAAACCAAGGCAGATTTGATGTATTTAACGCTCAAATCCATCTGCACATTTAGGTACAGGTGTCAGACCTGCACCGTAAATTGCCTCGAACCTTTGTTTTTTCCTCTCATTCACTTATGCATGTCATATACAATTTTTATGAGTCCAACTGCACCAGGAACAATTATATGCAGCACTGAAGACAAACAAAAATACAATATACTTAAAACAAACTCTCCGCATAATTCACCGAAGCCATCGCATCCCTGCAATACCGGTCTGCCCCGATCGTCTTTGCATAATCCTCCGTCAGTACGGCGCCTCCCACCATCACCTTTACGGTCGTTGACGCGGCCCTTAACTGACGGATGGTTTCCTCCATGCCGGGCACGGTGGTGGTCATGAGGGCGCTCAGGCCCACCAGGGCAACCTGACGCTCCACGGCCTCCTTTACAATGACCTCCGGCGGCACGTCCCTTCCCAGGTCGATGACCTCATAACTGTAATTTTCCAGCAGAACCTTCACGATGTTCTTGCCGATATCATGGATGTCGCCTTTCACCGTTGCCAGGATGATGGTACCTTTCTTTTCCTGGGCCTGTCCGCTTCCATCCATAGCTGCCTTGATGACCTCAAACGCAGCCTTGGCGGCCTCCGCGCTCATAAGAAGCTGGGGCAGGAACACGGTTCCCTTCTCAAACCCTTTTCCCACACGGTCCAGGGCCGGTATCATCTCACGGTTGATAATATCAAGCGGCTCCCTCTCCTTTAACAGTGCAGTCACCGCGTTGTGGGCGGCTTCTTTCAGGCCTCTCTCAATGGCTGCTGTCAGAGCCGGCCCCTGGCTTCCTCCTCCTTGATGCTCTCCTGAGCCAAAATGATTGTCTGCCTTTATCCCGTTCTGGCTGCCGCTCTTTCCAATGGTCTGGCCCAGGCCCGCGCTCTGTCCGCTGTACACGCTGATATACTGGCCGCACTGGGGATCCCGGTCCATAAGCGCGTTAAAGCTGTAGTAAGCCCGCATCATGGCCTCGGAGTTAGGGTTTATGATGGCAGCTCCCAGCCCGCATTCCATGGCCATGGTAAAGAATGCGGCATTGATGATTTCCCTCTGGGGCAGTCCGAAGGATATGTTGGATACCCCCAGCACGGTTCCCACTCCCAGCTCGTCCCGGATGCGCCGCAGGGTCTCCAGGGTGGTAAGGGCCCCTTTGCTGTCGGAACTGACCGTCATGCAGAGTCCGTCCAGAATGATATCCTCCGGCCCGATTCCGTACTCCGCTGCCCGTTCTATGATTTTCCTGCCCACGGCCAGACGTCCATCTGCCGTATCGGGAATGCCGGACTCATCCAGGCAGAGTCCCACCGCCACTCCGCCGTATTTTGCCATCAGCGGAAATATGCGGCTCATGGACTCTTCCTTGCCGTTGACAGAGTTAATCAGCGGTTTTCCGTTGTATATACGCATGGCGCGCTCCATGGCTTCCATGTCCGAGGTGTCGATTTGAAGAGGCAGGTCGATGATGGCCTGAAGCTCCCTTACAGCCTCCTCCATCATGGATGGCTCGTGGATTTCAGGTAGTCCCACGTTCACATCCAGCACATCCGCCCCGTTGTCCTGCTGGCTGACCCCCTCCTTCAGGATATATTCCAGGTTGTGGTCCCGCAGGGCCTGCTTGAACTTGGACTTGCCGGTGGGGTTTATGCGCTCCCCGATAATGATTGTCTTACGGCCGGCGGTCACTGCCTTTGCATAGGAGGACACCACAGTGCGGTGTTTTTTCTCGGGCCACACCACAGGCATGTCCTTACACCGCTGTGTCATCAGGCGTATATGCTCCGGGGTGGTGCCGCAGCACCCTCCCACTACCACGGCGCCCATGGACACAATCTCCTCCATGACAAGGGCAAAGCCCTCAGCGTCTATGTCGTACACCGTCTTCCCGTTCTCGCTTCTGGGAAGGCCTGCATTGGGGTTTACCAGCACGGGAAGGGAGGACACCCTCAGAATTTCCTCCAGGATACCCTTCATCTGCACAGGCCCCAGACCGCAGTTGATACCCAGGGCATCCACCCTCAGTCCCTCTAACAGGGCCACGGTGGACTCCACGTTTCCGCCGGTCAGAAGCTTTCCCTTTTCATCAAATATGACGGTTGCGAACACAGGCAGGCGTTCCCCTGTATCCGGCCTGAATCCCGCCTCCCTGGCAGCCAGCACCGCGGCCTTCAGCTCATAGCTGTCGCTCATGGTTTCAATCAGGACCAGGTCCGCTCCCGCCCTGGCGCCAATGGATACCACCTCTTTATAAAGCTTCACCGCATCCTCGAAATCCAAATCCCCCAAAGGTTTTAACAGGCGCCCCGTAGGTCCCAGGTCCAGGGCCACGTATCCGTGTCCTGCTTCCCTGACCGCGGTTCTGGCATTTTCCACTGCGGCTGTCACGATGGACTCCAAATCATCTTTAAATTTAAGCCTGTTGGCGCCAAATGTATTGGTGGTCATGATGTCTGCGCCGGCCTCCAGATAGGACCGGTGTATGGATATAAGCACATCCCGGCGGGTCAGGTTCCACGTTTCCGGAAGCTCTCCCGGTTTCAGGCCCTGGGCCTGGAGCAGGCTCCCCATTCCGCCGTCGCAGAACAGGCGGCGTACCTTCATCTCTTCTAATATTGTCATCATCATTCTCCGCAAGTCCTCTTAACTGTTCAAAATGTCGTTTACCAGGATGTCCACCTGCTCCCCGCTGGTAATCCAGCTGGTGCAGAGGCGGATAGCCGTATGGCTTTCATCCACCCTTCCCTGGTTGGTGTAACTGTACTTATCCTTCCACGACTCCAAAAGGGCATCCGGCATGATGGGAAATACCTGGTTTGTGGTGTTTTCCACCAGGAAGGGATATCCCTTTTTGACACAGGCGCAGCGTATCTTGTCTGCCAGCCTGTCCGCATGGGCTCCCAGCTCAAAATACAGGCCGTCCCGCAAAAGCTCTCCAAACTGTATGCCCAGAAGGCGGCCCTTGGCCAGCATACCGCCCCGCTGCTTGATATGGTAGCGGAAATCCGCCTTCAGCTCATCGTTCAATATAACCACGGCCTCCCCGAAAAGAGCCCCCACCTTGGTTCCTCCGATGTAGAATACGTCGCAGGAAGCTGCCAGGGACTTAAGGTCCAGGTCATTCCCCTGCGCCGCCAGGCCGTATGCCAGACGGGCGCCGTCCACAAACAGGTACAGGCCGTACTTCCTGCACACCCCATACAGGTTCTCCATCTCAGCCCTGGTGTAAATAGTGCCCAGCTCCGTGGGGTTGGAGATATATACCATCTTTGGCTGCACCGTGTGCTCAAAGCTTTCGTCCCGGATATGGGCCTGGTACAGCTCCTCCACCTGCTCTGCCGTAATCTTGCCGTCCTCAGAGGGCAGGGCCAGCACCTTGTGTCCGGTGGCCTCTATGGAGCCTGTCTCATGTACATTGATGTGGGCCGTCACAGCCCCCACCGCCCCCTGATGGGAACGCAGGGCAGATGCTATGACCGTCAGATTGGCCTGGGTTCCTCCCACCAGGAAATGGACCGCTGCATCTTCCCGTCCGCATAGGCTGCGGATGATGCCTGCGGCCTCTGCGCAGTAATGGTCCTCCCCGTATCCGGGCGTCTGCTCCAGATTAGTCTCAGCCAGTTTCTTAAGTATGCGCTCATGGGCGCCTTCGCTGTAATCACAATTAAAACGAATCATAATATAATTCCCCTTTTTATTTTATTTTTATACCGCCGCCTTAAGGGGCTGTCCCTTGTTATCTCCGGTAGGGGCAGTCCGTCTTGGCACAGGCTTCACAGCCTTTTACATCGCAGCGGTAAGGTTTCCTGCTGGCTCCCATGACCGCTGAAACAGATTTGGAGGGCATCATGAGAAGACTGTCCGTCAGCTTGATGCCGATGCGTTTTCCGGCCTCCAGGGCCTCTAACAGCATACCCTGGCATTCCAGCGGAAAGTCTCCGTAACCGGGGCTGAACCTGGGGCGCAGATAACGGCCTTTTGCCTCATATTCCGACTTTATCACGGTACATACCTGGTCGCAGTACTCCTCAATCATGGCCGCTGCCGCTGCCTGCATGACCACGGCCCTGCTCATCTGGAGACGGCTGTACTTCTGAATCAGATGGTCGGCCCCGCAGCCAAGGGTGGCCGCAAACACAATAATCTGATCGCAGTCCTTCAGATTCCCCCACAGGTTCCTGCTCCTGGCGTTGAAACATCCCCCGTCAATTCTGTAATCCTCTCCCAGTGACAAGGGATATTCCCGGTACAGATGCCTGGGTGTGGCAGCTTCCCATAATTCCGCCATGGACTGCTCCACCATGGCCGCCACTGCCCCGTCAGCCTCCTGACCCCTGTACCCCAGATAGCGGAGGACCTCCCTCCTGTCTACGTCCTGTATGTCCATATGTCTTTTCTCCCGATGTTCGTTCTTCTGATATTCGTTTTCCCGACATTCGTTCTTCTGGTATTCGTTCTTCTAAGTTTTATTCTCTCGGATATAGTCATGAGGTTTTTTCTCGTGAGTTTTTTCTCATGAGTTTTTTTCCAGTGTTGCATTCAGCCCTATAAAATCTCCGACAGGTTTTCCTTTATCTTCATGGCCACATCCGGCTTATTCATGGAATACACATGGATACCGTTGACTCCGTTGGCAATCAGGTCAATGATCTGGTCCGTGGCATAGGCTATTCCGGCCTGCTTCATGGCCGCGGGATTGTCCCCGAACCGGTCCACAATGGACATGAACCTGGTAGGCAGGTAGGTTCCCGACATCTGGGTAATCCGCCGTATCTGCTTTGCGTTGGTCACAGGCATGATGCCGGCAATCACAGGCACCTGGATTCCCTTTTCACGGATGCGGTACAGATAGCTGTAAAGAATGCTGTTGTCAAAAAACATCTGGGTGGTGACAAAATCGCATCCGGCCTCCACCTTCTGCTTCAGGTAATCTATGTCCACAGACTTGTTGGCTGATTCCACATGGCCCTCCGGGTAACATGCTGCCCCGATGCAGAAATCACCTGCCTTTTTGATTTCCCGTATCAGTTCTGAAGCATAGTGGTATTCCTTTGGCGTGCTGCCGTCCTGGGGGATATCCCCGCGCAGGGCCAGTACATTTTCAATGCCGCGCTCCCTTAACTCACCCAGCACATGGTGCACCTTTTCCCTGGTGGATGAAACACAGGTGAGATGAGCCAGGGGCGTCACTCCATATTCCTCCTTGATGGCGGAGGCGATTCCAACCGTATATTCGCTGGTTCCCCCTCCTGCCCCATATGTAACACTCATAAACGAGGGCTTTAATTTTGCAATCTCCGCGGCTGCCTTCTCCACGGAATCATATGCATCCTCTGTCTTTGGGGGGAACACCTCAAAGGAGAGGGTGGGCTTTCCTTCTGCCAGTATGTCGCGTATTTTCATTTCTGTTTCCCTTCCTCATGCGTCATCCAAAAAAGCTCCGGCACCCCAATAATCAGGATTGCCGGAGCAAGCATTTACATTTCTACGGTCACTTTCTTCAGATGCCAGATATCCTTCACATACTCCTCAATGGTACGGTCAGATGTGAACTTTCCGCAGTTGGCCGTGTTAAGGATGGCTGCCTTAGCCCACCACGCCTGGTCCCTGTAAGCCTTATCCACCCTCTGGTGCGCCTCGGCATAGGAACGGAAGTCCTTGAGGATAAAGTAGGTATCAGCCCGGTCGCTGCTCTTGGTATTTAAGAGAGAGTTATAGATATCCCTGAACAGCTCTGGGTTATCCGGTGCATAGTATCCGTTAATCAGCTGCATGAGCACACGGCGGATTTCCTGGTCATTGTTAAAGATATCCATGGGGTAATAGCCGCCGTTGTTCTCGTAGTTAATGACCTCATCGGAGGACATGCCGAAGATAAAGGCATTGTCCGCGCCCACTTCCTCCACGATTTCCACATTGGCTCCGTCCATGGTTCCCAGGGTAAGGGCCCCGTTGAGCATAAACTTCATGTTGCTGGTGCCGGAAGCCTCCTTGCTGGCCGTGGATATCTGCTCGCTGACATCAGCCGCCGCAAATATAAGCTCTGCATTGGATACGCGGTAATCCTCGATGAACACCACCTTAATCTTGCCGTTAATGGACTTGTCATTGTTGATGACATCCGCCACAGCATTGATAAGCTTGATGGTCAGCTTAGCCCGCTTATAGCCTGCGGCTGCCTTTGCGCCGAAGATAAAGGTCCTGGGAATCATATCCATATCAGGATTATCCTTCAGCTGGTTGTACAGATACATCACATGGAGAATGTTCATCAGCTGGCGCTTATACTCATGAAGCCTCTTGACCTGCACGTCGAAAATGGAGCGCGGGTCCACGTCAATGCCGTTATTCTCCTTGATATATCTGGCAAGGCGCAGCTTATTCTGGTACTTGATGTTCATAAACTCAAACTGGCACTTCTCATCCCCTGCAAAGAGTTCCAGCTTCTTGATGTGGGGAAGGCCGGTAATCCACTCATCGCCAATTTTGGAGGTGACCCAGTCTGCCAGCAGCGGATTGCCGTGAAGCAGGAACCGTCTCTGGGTTATGCCGTTTGTCTTGTTGTTGAACTTCTCCGGCATCATCTCATAGAAGTCTTTTAACTCCTGGTGCTTAAGGATTTCTGTGTGAAGCCTGGCAACGCCGTTGACGGAAAAGCTGGCTGCAATCGCCATGTAAGCCATCTTCACCTGGCCGTCGTAGATAATGGACATTTTGCGCAGCTTCTCCTGGTTGCCCGGATACATGGTCTGAATCTGGTTCTGGAACCTGCGGTTGATTTCCTCCACAATCTGGTAGATTCTGGGCAGAAGCCGTGAGAACAGCTCGATGGGCCACTTCTCCAGCGCCTCTGACATGATGGTGTGGTTTGTATAAGCGCAGGTCCTGGTGGTTACCTCCCACGCCTCATCCCATGTAAGTCCCTCCTCGTCCAGAAGAATCCGCATCAATTCAGGGATGGCAACCGTCGGGTGGGTGTCGTTCAGCTGGAACACTACTTTTTCATAGAATTTTCTGATGTCATCGTGCTTTTCTTTATACTTTTTAACCGCCCTCTGTACGCTGGCGGAAATAAAGAAATACTGCTGCTTCAGGCGCAGTTCCTTGCCTGCGTAGTGGTTGTCGTTGGGGTAAAGGACCTCCACAATGGTTTTGGCCAGGTTCTCCTGCTCCACTGCCTTCTGGTAGTCTCCCCTGTCAAAGGAATCCAGATTAAAGGTGTTGATGGGTTCTGCGTCCCAGATACGCAGGGTATTCACCACATTATTGCCGTATCCGATGACCGGCAGGTCATAGGGCACCGCGCGGACAGACTGGTATCCGTCCTGTACGAAATGGTTCACTCCGCCCTGGTTCTCAATGCGCACATAGCCCCCGAACTTAACCTCGGCTGCATACTCCGGCCTGCGGATTTCAAAGGGGTTGCCGTCCTTCAACCAGTTATCCGGCACCTCTACCTGGTAACCGTTCTCAATCTTCTGCTTGAACATGCCGTAGCGGTAACGGATGCCGCAGCCATATGCCGGATATCCCAGGGTTGCCAGCGAATCCAGGAAACAGGCCGCCAGACGTCCCAGGCCGCCGTTTCCCAGGGCTGCGTCCGGCTCCTGGTCCTCAATCACATTTAAATCAAAGCCCATCTCATCCAGGGCTTCCTTAATCTCATCCCTGGCGCAGATATTGATGATATTATTGCCCAGAGCACGGCCCATGAGGAACTCCATGGACAGGTAGTATACTGTCTTAACGTCCTTTTTCTCATATTCCTTGTGAGTGGCAATCCACTCGTCAATGATAACATCCTTCACAGCATAGGCCACTGCCTGAAATACCTGCTGGGGAGTCGCCTCATCAATGGTCCTTCGGAACATGTTCTTTACGTTGTCCACCACACTGCGCTTGAACGTTTCCTTATCAAATCCTTTATTCATCGGCCATTATCCTCCTGCTTTAAGTTCCTCTTCTATTACAGAACTATTGTATGTAAATCATTCCCAAATTATCAGACGGGGCGGGGTTTTATGGGCCCCGCCTCACAATCTTACCATTATTTCATGGTCTTTTCAACACCGAGCATTACATTTTCGCCGTTAATGTTCCACTCTTTAACAAAGCCGGACATGGCGCCGATGCTGATATGGTCCGCCATGACCTCTGTTTTGATCTCGTCCGCATGGGCCTTAATCAGTTCTGCAATCCGGTCATTTCCATCCTGGAATACGCTGATGTGGTCCATGACCTCAAATCCGGCCTCCTTGCGCATGGTCTGAATCTTGCTTATGAGCTCCCTCACAAAGCCCTCCTCAATCAGTTCAGGAGTCAGGTTGGTATCCAGCACAACGGTCACATAGTTGTCTTCCTCTGTCACATAGCCGTCCTTCTGGGAAACATCGATCAGCAGGTCGTCCTTTGTCAGCACCACTTCCTGGCCGTCATAGTCAAAGGTAAGCTGTCCCTTCTCATTCAGGGTGTCCATGGCGGCGCTGCCGTCGATATCGGTCAGCGTCTGGCGAATCCGGTTTAACAGCTTGCCGTACTTTGGTCCCACGGTCTTTAACTGGGGCTTGAAGGTATAGGAGGTAAATTCCCTTACATCGTCGGAGAAAATCACCTGCTTCACATTCAGCTCTTCCTCGATAATCTGCACGTAGAACCTAGACAGCTCGTGGTCAGCCTTCACATACATCCGGGCAATGGGCTGGCGGTTCTTGATGTTGGCCGCATTCCTGGCCGCACGTCCCATGACAACCACCTTCAGCACTTCATCCATGTCGGATTCCAGCTCCGCATCAATCCAGGACTCATTCACCTCCGGGAAGTCGCACAGGTGTACACTTTCAGGCGTGTTCCCGTCCACCTTTCTCACGATATTCTGGTAAATCTGCTCTGTCATAAACGGAATCATGGGAGCAGCCGCCTTTGCCACGGTCACAAGGGCCGTGTACAGGGTCATGAAGGCATTAATCTTATCCTGCTCCATTCCCTTTGCCCAGAAGCGCTCACGGCTTCTGCGCACATACCAGTTGCTTAAGTCATCCACGAACTCCTGGAGAGATCTGGCTGCCTCAGGAATCTGGTAATTCATCAGGCTGTTATCCACTGTCTTTACCATGGAATTCATCTTGGACAGCATCCAGCGGTCCATGACCGGAAGCTTGTCGTATTCCAGGGTATATCTGGTGGGATCAAAATTGTCAATATTGGCATACAGCACCCAGAAAGCATAGGTGTTCCAAAGGGTACCCATGAACTTGCGCTGTCCCTCGGTCACTGCCTTATCCTGATAACGCTTTGGAATCCAGGGAGCGCTGCAGGTGTAGAAGAACCAGCGGATGGCGTCTGCGCCGTGGGCTGCCAGAGTATCAAAGGGATCCACTGCATTGCCCTTGGACTTGCTCATCTTCTGTCCGTTCTCATCCAGCACAAGCCCCATGACAACTACATTTTCATAAGGCGCCTTGTTGAACAGCAGGGTGGACTCAGCAAGGAGGGAATAGAACCATCCTCTGGTCTGGTCCACTGCCTCGGAGATAAACTGGGCCGGGAACTGCGACTCGAACAGTTCCTTGTTCTCAAAGGGATAATGGTGCTGCGCAAAGGGCATGGCTCCGGAATCAAACCAGCAGTCAATCACCTCAGGCACACGCTTCATGGGCTTATTGCACTTGGGGCACTTGATGTTTACAGCGTCAATATATGGGCGGTGAAGCTCGATTTCATCAGGGCAGTTGTCGGATAAGCTCTTTAATTCCTCGATGCTTCCGATGGAATGCTGGTGTCCGCACTCGCACTCCCAGATATTGAGCGGGGTGCCCCAGTAACGGTTTCTGGAAATACCCCAGTCCTGGATATTTTCCAGCCAGTCACCGAAGCGGCCCTTGCCGATGGAATCCGGAACCCAGTTAATGGTATTGTTGTTGCGGATCAGGTCATCCTTCACAGCAGTCATTTTGATGAACCAGGACTCCCTTGCATAGTAAATGAGAGGGGTTCCGCAGCGCCAGCAGTGGGGATAACTGTGCTCGAAGCTGGGGGCTGAGAAAAGCAGCCCTCTGGACTCCAGATCCTTTAACACCATGGGGTCCGCATCCTTCACAAAGGTGCCTGCAAAAGGCGTATCCGCCGTCATATCGCCCTTGGCGTCCACCAGCTGCACAAAGGGAAGGTCGTACTTGCGGCCAACGTTGGCATCATCCTCACCAAAGGCAGGTGCAATGTGTACGATGCCGGTACCGTCTGTCAGTGTTACATAGTCTGCGCAGACCACATAGTAGGCTTTCTTGTGCTGCTTCTCGCACAGGGGCACGGAGCAGTCATAGAGGGGCTCATATTCCTTGAACTCCAGGTCCTTGCCCTTGTAAGTCTCCAGCACCTCATAGTCCTCACCCAGCACGGTATCTGCCAGGGCCTGGGCGATATAGTAGGTATAGCCGTCGCCTGTCTTTACCTTTACATAGTTTTCCTTGGGGTTCACGCACAGGGCCAGGTTGCTGGGAAGGGTCCACGGCGTAGTGGTCCATGCCAGGATATATGCGTCTTCTCCCTTGGCCTTAAAGCGGGCAATGGCGGAACGCTCCTTTACATCCTTATAACCCTGGGCCACCTCATGGGAGGACAGCGGGGTGCCGCAGCGCGGGCAGTAGGGAACCACCTTAAAGCCCTTGTACAAAAGACCCTTGTCCCAAATCTGCTTAAGAGCCCACCACTCAGACTCGATAAAGCTGTTGTCATAGGTTACATAGGGATTGTCCATATCAGCCCAGAAGCCAACGGTGTTGGAGAAATCCTCCCACATGCCCTTGTACTTCCAGACGCTTTCCTTACATTCTTTGATAAACGGCTCCAGACCATACTGCTCAATCTGCTCCTTGCCGTCCAGTCCCAGCTTCTTCTCAACTTCCAGCTCCACAGGCAGGCCGTGGGTGTCCCATCCGGCCTTTCTCGGCACCATATACCCCTTCATGGCCCGGTATCTGGGAATCATATCCTTGATTACACGGGTCTCCACATGGCCGATATGAGGCTTGCCGTTGGCAGTTGGCGGTCCGTCATAGAATACATAGGGCTTGCAGCCCTCCCTCATTTTAATGCTTTTCTCAAAGATGTGCTCTGCTTCCCAGAACTTCTCCACTTCTTTTTCCCGTTCCACAAACTTAAGGTCTGTGGGGACTTTGTCATACATAGCGTCTTCCTCCGTTCCATTCATGATAGATTTCTATTCTGGTATGTGAAAAAGATTGTATATCCTTCCATGAAGCAAAAAAGGCTTCCGTCCCGAACAGGACGAAAGCCATAAACCGCTTCGTTTAACCACCTATTACTGCATACCATCATATGAGTTCCCTTAACGCGGGAAACGCGTCCCGGCCTATCATGCGCTGCTGACGCATCCCTTCAGCCGGACAGCTCCGGAGTGATTTTCAGTTCTGCATTACTTGCACCGGTTTCCACCATCTCCGGCTCTCTGAGGCGTTCCTGCAGGCCTACTGTCTCCATCTATGCCTTTTTCATTTAACTTCTTTATTATAATAATGCATGCGTAAAATGTCAACCGTGTATCTGATTTTCGTTTATTTTGACATATCAGTTGTTCCGCCTTTGATTGTTAAATTTTTATCATTTCGTTTGCCTTTTCCAGAATATGTGTTATACTACTAACCAATATTACTGCACAGCCGTCAAAATCCTGCCGCACCGCATACCCTGCGTACAGCACACCGGCTGCGCCCAGGGAGGAACCTATATGGAGCAGAGAAATCTTACCTTACTCACAGACCTGTATGAGCTAACCATGATGCAGGGGTATTTCAAAGAAAAGGACGCCAACGAAACCGTTGTATTCGACATGTTTTACAGGACCAATCCCCACGGCAACGGCTTTGCCATCTGTGCCGGATTGCAGCAGGTCATTGAGTACATTGAGGACCTGCATTTTGATGACAGCGACATTGAATACCTGAGAAGCCTGGATATGTTTGAGGAGGACTTTCTGAGCTATCTCAATGAATTCCGCTTTACAGGCAATATTTACGCCATTCCGGAGGGTACCGTGGTTTTCCCCAGGGAACCCCTTGTCAAGGTCATTGCTCCCATTATGCAGGCCCAGCTCATCGAGACAGCGCTGCTCAATATCATCAATCACCAGAGCCTCATTGCCACCAAGACAGAGCGCATCGTCTACGCGGCCAAGGGCGACGGCGTCATGGAATTCGGACTGCGCAGGGCCCAGGGACCGGATGCCGGCACCTACGGCGCAAGGGCAGCCATGATTGCCGGATGCATCGGCCCCTCCAATGTGCTCTGCGGG
>ENA-OPSU01000836-OPSU01000836.1-human-gut-metagenome-genome-assembly--contig:-NODE-836-length-13071-cov-3.683236_pt1 | contig 13071 bp, 10 predicted proteins | sample MGYA00241811_ERZ501913 | MGnify/ENA primary metagenome ERZ501913 (study PRJEB25962, sample SAMEA2042113) | human gut metagenome | biome: human gut; feature: human-associated habitat; material: faeces...
GCCCAAAGCGGTAGACTACCTGACGTTCTCCGCCGAACAGGGCAACCAGTTCGCCCAGTATGCTCTGGGCAGGCTGTATCTCGACGGACGGGAGGTTCCGCGGGACCCGGATCAATCCTGGGACTGGTTCTCTGCGATGGCGGAACAGGGAAACAAGTACGCCCAGTTCTTCCTGGCGCACTTCAATGACACACAGTCCTCATATGCTTCTGGCCGCCACCAAGCTGCTTCACCACCTGGGGCAGATATTCCAGGACAACTCCGTGCCGCCTGCCGCACCGGCGGGACATGGTGTGGACCGAAAGCTGCTCCGAAAGATCAGGGCGAAGAAGATCGTCATGGGCCACAAGCCGGGTGACCATGAAGATCTCGAGCTAACACAAGGCGGCATGGGAGGTATGACAGGATATTGATAGGACCGGAGGATGGTATCAAAATGTGATACCATTGAACTGCACCCCCAGAGATAGACAAAAGTGATAAAATAAAAAAAGGGGGGTAAATATGCCAAAAGGAGTGCCAAATCGTAAGCGTAAAACAGCGGGAAGCATCAACAAAAGGGCGGCCGCATGGCCGCCTTTTTGCTGAATAGGATTCGCAGGATTAAGAGAGGATCACTTCTTGCGAAAGAAAATCATGTACCACATCCAAAAGGTGCTCAGGGGGAAGTTGGAGACGAGAATCTTTTTTAACGAGCAAGGCCACAGCGTTTTTGCCGTGGGATAGGGGGAGAAACCACAGAAATTGTGGCCCAGCCATCTGGAAAATGACCTTGTACTAGAATGCCATAGGAGGAAGTGCGGGATGGATGTATCTCGTGGAAAAAATATTTGTAAAGAACATTTGGTGAACATTTGGTTCTTTGGGGATAGTTTCATTACGCTCAAGACCATTCAAAGGGGTGTCTTGCTTACGTATGGTCTGGCGCTTTAAATATTCCGCAAGCCGTATAATGAAATTTTTGGGTGTAGGACGTTCAACCGGAAGATGGTTGCTATAGACTTGCCGCAGGATCTTTTTGTTTCCAGTCTCCCAAATGTTAGTTGTTGTACGTGCTAAGGACCTGGATACAGTTTTTGCTTTCTTTCCAGTCTGTTGCTCGAAAGAATCCGATGTCTTACCCAGATGCAAGGCTTCTGTCCCACCGGTCATGACCAGAGAGACAACACCCAGCAGATCGCTGCTACCTACCGAACCGACGTTTCCTTCAATTTCAAAAATCAGGTCTTGTGTGTCCTCCATAGAAAATACCTCCGGTAAAAAATTTGACGTTAAATCTGTAGTTCGCAAATTCGCCGTTTTGAGACAAAAAGAGACACCAGAAAATTCAGAAACCTAAAAGGAAAAAGAGCCTGCGTATCAGCAGACTCTTTAGCGTACAGTCATATTTTCACAGGGATATCCCAACTGCTTTGCGGGGCGTTCTCCGGCAATAATTTCTCTGCCAAATTCTTTTCCTCTGCCGCGAGTTTCGGAGCATCTCTCAGAAGCCAGGTCAGATACTGGTATGGGGAGAGAGGATTCTCCTTGGCAGTCTCAATCATGCTATAAACAATTGCACTGCTCTGAGCCCCGCCTTCCGTATTTGCAAACAGCTAGTTCTTCCGGCTCATTACAAAGGGTTTCACACTGCGTTCCGCACGGTTATTGAAGATCTCCAGCTGCCCATCCCCCAGAAACCGGATCAGGTATGGCCACTGTTCCCGCAGATAGTACAGTGCCTTGCCCAGCGCGGACTTCGGCACAGCGGCGCTCTTCGTTTCAGCCCATGTCAATAAAGCGTCCATCACCGGCTTGGACCGGGCCAGACGCTGTTCACACCGTTCTTCCGGCGGCAGCCCTGCCAATTCCTGCTCAATCCCGAAGAGGCATTATCCAGCCCCTCCGGTGCCGCACAACCTGCGCGTTGGTCCTTCGGCAGGGCATCCACCGCCTCATCGAATTTTCGCCGCAGGTACGCCCAGCAACCAACCACCCGGATGTTTTTAGGCAACCGGTGGTAACCGGAGTAGCCATCTGCATGGAGCCACCCGGAGAAACTCTCCAGAAAGGCAGCCGCGTTCTCCGCCTTCCGGGTAGGCCGGTACTCGTACAACACAATGGGATGTTCCGCATCCCCACCTGTTCGGTACAGCCACATATAGCACTTGCTCCGAGCCGTCCGGCCCTCCAATTTCAGTACTTGCAGCGTGGTTTCATCCGCATGGAGCACCTGCCGTTGGAGGAGCCGCCTGTGCAGTTCCTCATATACCGGTTTCAGCCAGTCCTCCGCCACCCGCAGCACCCAGTTGCTCATGGTCTGCCGGCTCAACTGCACGCCTGCCCGGTTCCACTCCTTCTCCTGCCGGTACAATGGTACGTGCATCACAAATTTCTGCACCATGATGTGGGCAACCGCCTCCGGAGAGGCATAGCTGTCGGGGATCAGAGCAGGAAGTCTTTCCGCCTTGCGGATCGGCGTCTCTGTTCCTTCCTCCTTGCATTTTGGGCAGGCATAGGTGAAATAAACGTCTTCCCGGATCTTCACCTGGGCCGGGATCATCACCAATGTGCGCCGGACGTCTTTTCCAATCTCCATCATGGTTGTGCCGCACACAGGACAGTCCAGCTCGTTCTCTGGGATGCGGTGTTCCACCACCTCAACCGGTACATTGTCTGGCAGGACCTCCTCCAGTCTGGAGGAACGCCGGGTATGGGCAGCCACCTTCGTCTCCTTGGACCTCCGTTTGGACACCCAGGCCTCCGTCTCGTCAAACATGAGGCTCAATTGGCCCATCAGCTCTTCTTCCAGCCGCTCCGAAGACGAACCATAGAGTTTCTTCCTGCTCAGGCGCACCTGTTCCAGGAGCCAGTCCAATTTCTGGCTCAACTCGTCTCTTTCCGCTTTCAGAGACTCATATTCCGCCCGTGAAATGGTTACCATTTCCGAGGTGCTTGTCTCATGAATTCTTTCATTTTTCATGAATAAATTATACCATATTTGAACTAAAAAGTCCAGCATTTCCAGTACTTTCAGCCGCTTTCCCCGCCTAAATGATACGCAGACCATCTATCGGGCGATGTGCCTTTGGCTGCTCCACCTTCAGCCCCTCCATCAGCCAGCGGTACTGCTGCGGTGTCAACTGCCGTACCTCATTTTCTGTTCGCGGCCATTGGTACGCGCCCTGTTCCAGCCGCTTATACAGCAGGATGAATCCATCCTGCTCCCAGTAGAGTCCCTTGATGCGGTCCCGCCGTCTTCCGCAGAACAGAAACAGCGTGTTGGTGAATGGGTCTAACTGAAACTGCTGCTGCACCATAGCCGCCAACCCATCGATCCCTTTCCGCAGATCCGTATAACCGCAGGCGATATATACTCTGTCTGCTCCGGTGAAATCACTCAGCATGATTTCAGTACCTGGCAGATTGCCCTCACTACAGCTGCATCCGCACCTGAATAGATGTCTGCTTTCCCTTTTCCGATCTGGATGCTGGCTGCCACTCCACCCACTGTCTGTCGCTCAGGCAGCGATGGGAGTTCTACAAAAGTTGCTGGTGGCTGCGGTGCCGAAACTGCGGGCACAAGTTCCGCGGCTGCCGACGAAAGGATTTCCTTTTCCCAGCGGTAGTAGGTCTTTGTCGATATATTGTGTTCCGCGCACCATCCCCTTACGCTCATGCCGCTGCTGCGGCAGTCTATGATCTGCATCTTCCAATGCTCTAACTTTGCCTGCCGTTTTAATTCACACGCCCCCATCTTTCCCGGCTCCTCCCTAAATGAGAATTCTCGAGAAGTCCTGAGACTTCTCGAGAATTAGTATCTCATATCTTCTTCAGCTTTTTAATCCGCCCTCAGCCTTGACGCTGTTATGAAATGACTTTTGTCAAGTAGAAAATTCCTGCCAAAAGCAAAATGTTTGTCCGAGGGCATGTGAGAAGAGCCAAGGCAATTAGAATTCCGGCATTGGCCACTCTGTTATACGTGGATTGGCTACCACAGGTCAATGGTTCGTGCCTGGAGCTCTACCGTCTTACGGCGTGGATCACAAATATTGTGCCATCAAAGCGTCAAATCGTAGATAGCTGAACCTTGTCATTCGCTTGGCTCCTCACAAATGCCCTCGAATGTGGGCAAACTGGTGGTATCCATTCCTTGAATACCACAAATTGCGGATTGAGACTGGGTCAAGGGCGAAGCCGCGTCAGCGGTGTGAAACACCCTTGACGCAGGAATCAAGTCGCAATATCATCTTCAAAGGAATAGATGCTACACTGCCCGGGAGATGTGATTGGTCATCATTCCCCAAACGAAACATGATAGCTCTCTGGCAATAGCTGTTTTGGCAACATTCTTCTTGGATCGAATTGCGATTTTATAGAACTTTCTATGTAACCGTTCATTCGCTTTGTCGGCGTACGCAATTATCTCGGGTGAGTTACCACCTTGTTTGTCCTTCATTACTTTGCTCTTTTTTCCAACAACCCCTCGGCTATAGCTGTTCGCAGACTCCACCAAGAGAGTCCTCAGATGAGAATTCCCCGCTTTTGTAATGTTTGTATGGATCACCTTTTCTCCACTGGACGATTCTCCTGGGACAAGTCCCAAGTAGGCGGAAAAGTGTTGAGCAGTCCGAAAACGGTGGAAATCGCCGACTTCAACAAGCAGAGGAAGCGCAGTATGGGTAGAGACGCCCTTGAAGCAGCAGAGCTTCCGAACATTCTCTTCATACCGTTTCTGATGAGCCAGTTCCTCAATCCGGGCATCATATACAGCAATCTTCTCATCCAACGTATAGTAGAGAGCCAAGTATTCTTGTAAGGTTTCCTTGTAGAGCGCATTTTCAAATACGAGAGAGTCAAGCCACTTGAAATAGGCCTGAGTCCAACGGCTCTTCCCTTCATAATGGAATCCATGGCGGGTGCAGAACGAAATAATCTGTTGCTTCGTTCGCTTCAGATCAGCCTTCACATCATCCCGCATTCGAATATACTCTTTGATGGCATCGTCCTCGGCCGTCGGAACATATACCGGGCTGTACAGGTTGAAGGCCAGACACTTAGCAATATTTTTTGCATCGCGCTTATCGGTCTTAATCGATTTACCCTTTTGCTGGGGCATAGTAGACGGAGCCAAGATAATGCATGCTACCCCGTGTTTGGCGAGTTGGTGATAAAGGGAATATCCAAGGCAGCCTGCCTCGTAACCACAAATAAAATCGCAATTTCCGCCACGCGTCGAACGAACACGCTCCATGTATTTTAGTATCTCATGGTAGTCTGGCTTCACATTTACGACAGCAAATGCGTCGTCCGAATCTACGGTATAGCAACAAAGTGTGTAATTTGTGGTGTGGACATCCATCCCGATATAGATTATACTTGTCATGATGACTCCTCCTTGTATGTGGTAAGTCTGGTTACTTTAGGTGCGCTCCTAAAGTATGGCAGGCTAATCCACGCTTTACAAGTGCAGGGGTCATTTCATATTGTCTTACCATTTGAGGGTCCCGCCGCGGGGCGCCGGAGCGGAAAGCCCGTGGGCCACAGCGGTCCCATGGGCTTTCTCGCGTCCTTCCCCGCTGTCCGGCAGCCTGTTCGGAAATCCAGCGCCTTTGGCATCCGTGCGGCAAGGCAAGCCAGGCTGGTCTGCCGCATCGGGAGCCGCAGAGTTAGGGAACGAGAGGTCCCCCCCCTTTTATGGTCTTCGCCGCACATAGTATTCTGTCGGATCTGCCCGCGTCGGCCGCAATTGCGGGCACACCCTCCAGCGGCTCTGAACGCTCAGTCCCGCTGCGTCGAGCGGATACAGATTATGCGGACAATTTTTCCTATTTGGGGAAGCGGCTGTGCAAATCTTCTATTTTCCTGATACACTGATCTTTTGTAATCAGCCCCATAAGCGTATCCATATATTCGTTGCTTATAAACGAAAAGATATCTATCTCACTTGCCGTCGGGCAAGCTGGCAGGGATGACCTACGTGCATTGTCCACCAGGTCTGCTTTTATCTGGTGCCTTTGGGCGGCAGATATCAAAGTCTTCTGCACTGTTTCGCTGTCATATGCAGGGAACAGCAGATTCTCCGCAGTTAGAGACGCGCCTTGCTCTCCGCTCATGAAAGACACGAACTTCCAAGCAGCCTCAGGGTATTTTGTGTATCGGTATATGCATATGGGAATAATTATTTTTATATTGTTCCCGCTCTTTTCCTCCGGCCAAAACGGCTGCGAAACAACGCCCCAGTCAAAATCAAGCTTTCCGTCTTTCTGCTTGTCAAGCAATAATGGGGCGTAACTGCTGCTGGTGATGAACATCCCATAATTCCCTGTTTCAAATACGTTTTGCTGAAAATTTTGCTCATAGCTTTGTGCGAAGGAAATCGTCGTCCCTTCCGCAAGCAGTTGTTCCATCAAGTCCAGACTATGGCCGAATTGCTGCATATCCCCACCTATCAGAGAAGACAGACCGGGGATCGTCATTCTGAGAAGATCATTCCCGTCAGGTAAAAGAAGGATTGCCTTTTTCTCACTCATTCCAAGTTCTTTTAATTTTTGGTTCATAGCAAATCCTATTTCCTGAAACTCGTGCCATGTAATATTCTGTGTCGGATAAGGAATGCCTGTTATGTCGAAAACATCTCTGTTGTAATACAAAAAGTACTTCTCCACCCTGTAGGGCATAGCATAATGGGTATTGTCAGTAGTGCTTTTTAAATTTTCATATCCTATCAGACTCTCAGGAGATATCCCGCTTTGTGAAACAAGAAAATCTAAAGGTTTCAGAACACCTTCATCGGCCAAATTCCCCAATTGTGAAATCTCTTTAATGAAAATGACATCAACCGGTTGTTGCCCGCTCATGAGTGCTTCCAAATTAGCCGAATAGACAGGCGCAGGAAACGATACGGTCTCTATTTTAATATCGGGATATTGTTTCATAAACTCTTCAAAGAGCATTTGGTCATATTCCGCAGCTGCATCAGCGGCAACGGCAACCCTCAATGTTGTAGCAAGTTCCGCCTCTTCAGAATCTTTCGCTCCTTTTCGGAAAGCAAATGTAAGCATCATTGCGAATAAGCTTAAGCCAATCAAGGCAACCCCTATAAAACGACGCTTCATATTCCGTTTCTCCTGTCAGTTGTTACGCTGATTTTGAATTCTTTTTCGGTATTCCCCAGGAGCTATTCCACAAACGCGTTTAAAAAGGCGATTAAAATAAAACTGATCGGGATACCCTACGGTCTCTGCGATGGCAGAAAGCTTTTGGGAAGAATTGGCCAGCAGACGTTTGGCTTGCTCTATTCGAACATTCGTCAAATATTCAGAATAGCTCATGCCGAGATGTTTGCGCATCAGAGAGCTCAGATAGGAAGGGTCAAGATGAACGCGCATTGCTATGTCTGTAAGCGACAATTTCAAAGAATAGTTTTCATCTATGATCTCCTTTGCCTTGAAAACAACATCCTGATAATCTTTTTTTATTTCATTTCTTACGTAGTTTTGAAGATCCTCCCGCAAATTATCTATCCAAGAAAGTGCTTGTTCAACATTTTTAATCGTCAAAAATTCTGTGTATGTTCTCCAGCTCTGCAAAAGTATATCATGCGTTGACATACTGTAGTGGTCAAACACCTCTCTTACGCAAGTAAACACTTCTATGAGAATAAACAATATCGTTTCCTTTGAATGCCCTGACTTTAAAAGGTTCTCTTTGATTACTTTTAAGCTGGAGGCTATCTCATCTTCCCTCAACACGCTTAATGCATGTTTTAACTGTTGTTTTGCCTCAATTATTTCGTTGCAATCTCCCAAAATGAACCCTTTTTGAATGGGTATTGGACAGTTTCGCCAGTCAATAATTTCATCATTTTTCAAAAAGTAATGGCTCTTTACAGCTTCGACCGCCTGATGGCAAGCTTTTCGAATGCCGTCCAGCGTAGTTTTCCCCCGGCCTATACCAACCGTGCAGTCCAAGTTTAGGTATTGCCAAAGCATTTTATGTAGCCGTCTTGCAGTTAACGCAACCAATTCTTCCTCTTTTCCATTTTTCATATCTTTTTGTGCCGCAATAATAACATAGAATTCCCCGGTTTTTCCTTCTACGCAGTAGGCGTCAAAGCAATCATTGGAGATCTCTGTGATGACATTTATGATGCCATAATTTAAGGTGTAATACTCTTCCTCTGTACTCTCTTCAAAAATCAAAATGTTATTAATTTTGATAAAGAGGCAATACATTGAGTCTGTATCCAAATGAATGCCGCTTTGCTTTAACTGCTTGATCATCTCTTCTTCCGTAAAAAAATAGTTAGAAATAATATTGCGTATTACCTTTGACTGCAATGCGGAAACACCTCCAACAGTCTCATTTTCACATGAGGAGTCCGCAGATGTGATCGTTTTTCGCACTTCATCCAGGCAGGACAGCAGCATATGGACGTCCAATTCCAATTTCAAGAAGTAGTCAACGGCCCCAAGTTTCATTGCTCCTTTGACTAATTCAAAGTCATCATAGCTGCTCAGAACCAAAAAAGCCACGGAAAATCCCTCTTCATTTTTCAGCGTTTTGATAAGGGTTAGTCCGTCCATTACAGGCATTTTCATGTCCGTAATAATAATATGCGGTTGCTCTCTATGCACGATCTCAATGGCTTGCTGTCCATTAGCTGCCTCCCCTACAAGCCTGTAACCATATTGCTCCCAGGCAATGAGAGTCTTCAATCCAATGCGAACCGTAGCATCATCATCCACAATGAGTATCTTTAACAAATTCATCATGTTGAGTCCTCCTTGTAATCAAGAGGGAGCAAAACGGTTGCACAAGTCCCTCCTTCCGCGCGGTTACTTATAGTGACACCATAGCGACTTCCGCAGCGGAGTCGGATTCTTTGTGCAACATTTTTAATGCCCATGCCATTTTCCTGGTGAAAAATCCCGGAAGAATCATTCAGCATAGCTTGTATATATGCCAGGCGGTCTGGTTCAATCCCCACACCGTCATCCAATATGCGGATCCGCAGATCCGTTTTATGTGTATCACAGATAATTAAAATCTCTCCGCCCTGAGGAAGATCTGCCAAGCCATGGATAATCGCATTTTCAACCAAAGGCTGCAGCGTAAATTTCAATATTTTCTGCTGTAGCAAAGATTCATCCTCTATAGACCACTCGCTCCGTATTTTCCCCTTGAATCTAATATTTTGGATATACAAGTAACTGTCTAACAAGTCAAGCTCTTGCTTTAGCGGAATCCATTCCGCCGTAACGGTTTGATTTGCCCTGATCAGTTTGCCCAAAGCATCGACCATAGCAGAAATATTATACGCACTCTGCATCGAGGCCATAATTTTAATAGAGTTCAATGTGTTATATAAAAAGTGCGGGTTTATTTGCGCTTGAAGGACCCGAACTTCCAACCGCCGCTTTTCGGTTTCTCTTTCTTTTTGTTCTTGCAGCAGACGCTGTATGTCTTCACTCATTTTTAATATATGCCGGTTTAATTCTCCAAGTTCGCTATTGTCATCAATCTCTTGCAGATGAGTAAAATCACCTTTTGAAATTTTATTAACATTTTTCGTGATCTGTTTAATTGGATGGTTGAGATTTACGGACAAAAATGTAGAAAGCATCGCAGTAACTCCAACCACAATCGCCAATAATACTATCGTTGAAGTAGTAAGTAGATGAACCTGATTATTGATTAACTGCTTAGAAACAAGTCCCCTCAGTGTAAGTCTGTTCGCATTGTCAATTACCGTGAGCGGTAAATATTCAGAATTTTGGTTTTTGCTGGATAACATTGTCAGTACTTTTATCTCGTCACCTTCGCACCCAGCTAAAGCCAAAATTTGCCCATTTTCTGTAAAGAGCGCAGCATAGTTGTCAGAATCCTCCGTAAAATATTTAAACGCATCTAAAAAAAAGTTTTCGGAAAAAATGATCATTAAGTGGCCGATCGTCTGCCGGCTTTCCAAACTGATAATCGGATGGCAATACATGATGACCCTCTTATTATCAGTAAGCGGTGTGATATTCTCCATCACTCCACTCCAATAGTCTTCGGAAAAACGGTTAATAAATGTTTTTAAATATGTGTAATCGATCAAAGACGCCTCTGCGCCATCTCTTATATCCAGCCCATTATTCCCAATGATAAATAGCGATAACATGTCCTTAGCAATCGGACGATATGATGTTTGCGAGCGCAATTCCTTGATGGCCAGAGCTTTATCTTCACTGTAGGAGGCAGCTTCTGAAGCAGTTAGATTCAACAGCTGCTGGATCTGGGTGTTCTGGGAAACCCAATAAAAGAACATATCTACTTGTTGGATTTTTTCAGAAGTACGTTCAGAAATATCCAATAGGGACAATTGGTTTTCGCTGATAATCGAGGCTTTAAGGTCGCGATTATTTCGATAAAATGTAACCCCTGCTGTCAAAAGTGCCGGGATCAATGACACCAGAATAAAGCTAACCACCAATTTTTTGAGCAAGGTCTGCCGTCTCATCTCATGCACCGCTCCTATATAGTTTACTAATAAGGGAATACAGAATCGCGTTTTTACAGCAGAGAAGTACCTCTCAGACAATGCTGAATATTCTTCTATCCTGCTCCGTCCTTTGCCTTGGTATCTATCACACAGATGTTGCGACACTTGCGGTTTACATGCTTTCGTTCTTTTCCGTACTGTTTGTCAAATCGTAATAATACTAAACTAATATGTCCCAATTCATTTCGTATTCAGGGCGATGCCAAACCTTGTACTTACAAGGGCCGAAACTGCGCAGGAACACAAAACGGAATTGGGAAACTAATATTAAAAACATCAGGATTTTTTGCAGTATGCTTCAAATCTATAGTTTCAATATCACGAGTCTCTTTTATCTAATATTGACTGTCTCACTATTCAAGTGATCAGAACTGTAAACAAGGGCGTATAAAAACACATCCGGATAACGCAGGAATTAAAATGGGCTCTCCGAAATTTTGTGGTAACTCTTTCTCGCATCGCCGGGCACACAATATCGAATATATGGTGCTCGCCCTTCCCGGGGATTTTGAGGCTGCCCACGCAGATGTGTACAAGCCTCCGTATCCCTTCTGCCGCAGGGATTTTGCGGGATTTTGAGGTGCGCGTCCGAAGTTCGGATCTCCCGTAAATCTACACAGATATGGATAAGTCTCGACGCAAATGGTGTAAGAAGCGGTGTATGGAAAATGTCCGGTTTTGATCCTGTCACAGGTTGGCTGCGATCTGATCAAAGGCGTGCTTGACGGAGTTGTAGTCCGTGTGGGTGTAGACATCCAGGGTGACGCTGGCGCTGGAGTGTCCCATGAGGTACTGCAAACTCTTGATGTCGATGCCCGCCCGCTGCAGATTCGTACAGAAGGTATGCCGCAGCACATGGGGCGTGACCACGGGAAAGTCCTCCCCCAGGGCCCACCGGTGTTTCCGCTGGAGAAGACGCATGTAGTTCTCCAGATGCATGGCCACCTTTGGCCTGCCGTCCTTATCCAGGAACAGGAAGCCGCTGCACCCGTCCACCACCATCTCTGTCTTGGGCGGCGTCCGATCCTTCAGCACCCGCTTGAGGGCCATGTAGACCATGTCCGTCATGGGGATGGTGCGGATCCCACTCTTGGTTTTGGGGCTGGTGATGAAATAGGGCCGGTTGGCTGTTCGGCACAGCTGGCGCCTCACATAGAGACAGCGGCGGGTAAAATCCAGATCCGCCTTGGTGAGGCCGTACAGTTCGCTGACCCGCAGCCCGGTGCCCAGCAGGATCACGATGTCGTCGTAATAGCTCCCGCCGCCGTACTCCTGGAAAAACTGGAGATACAGGTCCTGCTGCTCCCGGGTGAGGGCCGTCCGCACAAAGGCATCCTTGGGGATCACGTCCGAGAGCTTGAATTTGAACGGGTTCTTGCGGATCATGTCATCGTCCACAGCCATTTCAAAGGCGGGGCGGACCACGCACTGCACCGTGCTGATGGTGCTCTGTTTGTACCCCCGGTCGTGGAGGGAGACGAACCAGGCCTTGGCGTCGGAGGGCTTGATCTGCCGGATCTGCTTTTGGCTGAAGGGGTCCTTCCGCATACGGTTGATGACCGTATCATAGGCGCGATAGGAGTTTTCCTTCAGGGTGCGCTTCAGATCCATATACCGGGTGACAAGTTCGAGTACTGTCATCTCCCCGGCGGCATAGTCGATCCCGTCCGCCAGGTCCCTCTGGATCTCGGCCTCCTTCCGGCGCAGCTCCTCCAGTGACCTGGCATAGATGTATCTGCGCTGCTTTCGGGTGTCGGTATAGCGAAACATATAGAGACCGTCTTTCCGGTGGCTCTCGCCTGTTTTCAGAATACGGCCTCTCTGATCCCGGCGCTTTTCGGACAAGTTTTGATCCTCCTTTCTCGAAAAGCGCTCGATAGGCTGTATCTTATTTTACCATACAACCTTGGAATTTACCACCTATATGGAATAGGCAGTCTCCAAATATTTCTCCAGCGCTTTTCGTTTGATCAGCCGTTTACTTCCATTCCAGAGCACGAAGGGACAGCTTTCCTCGTTGGTCAGATCCCGGAGCTTGTTGATGCCGATGCCGAAGTAGGCCGCGGCCTCCTCCAGGGTCAGGTTGGCCTTCTCCCAGACTGGAACCATCTCAGCCATCCCCATCACCGCCGCTCTCTGATCCCAATGACGGTAATGACGGTATTTCCTCCGCGGGGGCGGAATCGTCATCATCGTCATCACCGTCATGCTCCTCATCTTCCTCCTCGTCCTCCGTGCGCAGGAAGGTGAGCTGCCGGCTCTCCGGTCTCCGGGACTTCCAGTATTCGATGCCCTTCTCCTCCTTGAGCCGGCGGGTGAGGGCGTTGAGCTTCCGGGTCAGCGTGTTGGCCCGGTAAGGGAGCTCCGGGTCCAGCCGGCGCAGCCGCTCCAGCAGCTCCGTGGCTGTCCCCTGCCACCCCCCGCCGATCACTTGGTCGATGAGATCCAGCAGCGGCTCAGGCGGCTCCGCGATCTCCGCCTCCCGGCTCACCACCGTCCACAGGCAGCGCTGCGGGTCAAAGTCAAGGATCATCCGCTGTCCC
>ENA-OPSU01000839-OPSU01000839.1-human-gut-metagenome-genome-assembly--contig:-NODE-839-length-13047-cov-4.137238_pt1 | contig 13047 bp, 9 predicted proteins | sample MGYA00241811_ERZ501913 | MGnify/ENA primary metagenome ERZ501913 (study PRJEB25962, sample SAMEA2042113) | human gut metagenome | biome: human gut; feature: human-associated habitat; material: faeces...
AAGCAGTTAGCAAAATAGAAAATGGAGTAACCGCATTTTCCCTTCCCTTCTCACATATTTTAAAATATAAGTCTTCTGGTATAATCCGAGCTACTACCCCCACGTTAGGTTTCATAACCTCTTTTGCATCTTTCAATGCGTCTAATTGAGGCTTTGTATCAAACTCTGACAATCTCTTAACCTTTTCATTTAATAATTCACTATACTCCGGATTCTCTTTAATATAATGAGTGTACTCTGAAAAAGAACAATGACTGGCATTTTGCTTTCCATAATACAAATTTTCTAATTCTTTTAATATAATTTGATGGCTCTCTCCATCCGCTACTAATCCGTCGTGGCATATATGAACAATCGTCTTTTTATCATCAATCCTTGTCGCTACAAAACAAATTAAAGGACCTTTATTAATATTAAAATTTCTCTCGAATAAATCTTTCCTGATTTCTTCCAATTTTTCGTCTTTCTCTTTGCTAGATAAGATCTGTAAATCATAGTAAGTAAAGTCTATCGCTTGTGACTCTTGCACATTAGCATACTGGTCCTCATGGAATGTACATCTTAACGCCTCTTGTTCTTCCACTAGATTTTTTATCGCCTTTTGCAACCTAGCGATATCTACATCTTCTACTTCAAACGAGAAGTACGCCCGAGATCCTTTTCCGCCCAAAATCATTTCAGGTTTCCGACCATATAAATAGGCAGTCTGCAAATCTGTAATATCTATCTTCTCCCCATTATGTTCTTCAATCCCCAGGACTTTACATAGCTGTTCAATCGTACCGTTCTGAAATAGCTGCTGAATAGGTACTTTTAATCCAAATGTTCTTTTTAGTTCAATCTGAAGTCTTCCGAAGAATAGAGAATCTCCGCCATATTTAATCAAGGATGTACGATCATCCAGCTCATACTCAATCCCTAATAACTTTTTAATTATTCCTTCTAGTTCCTTTCTACTCATCTAAATTACCTCCTTCACTTTTATCTATTTCTGTAAGAATTTTTATATATAAATCCATCATTTCAGATAGTTCTGTCTCATCTAAAATCCCCTCTAAAATAACCCACGAAAAAAAGAAGTCCTGCTTTAACTGATATACCTGTGCATCAAGCCAAACCCCTGGTGTTTGTGATATGATATAGGATAAATCTCCAATCTCATTTAAGAAAACTTCACTTAACATAGGGATTTCAAAGCTAGGCGAAAATACCAAAGGTACTGGATATTTTTCATTGCCCTGGCAATGGTTCCGATGGCACAGTAGGCTTCTAACGGGGAGGTCATGGGAGCCGGAGGCTCAAAACGGGCTTTGATGTCCAGGGCCATTTTTATGATATAAGACATGTCTCAACACCTCTTTTCAAAGATAGGAATATCATACCACAAAAATCCTGCTTTGTCCTCTCTGTTAAGATTTCGTGAAAATCTTCACGGGACACACACTGTAATATAAAACCTAATTGCTGTTAGTTTCAGCTTATGATATGATATATGGGTGAATGACTTGCCGAATTGACGGAATACTTAAGACATAGGAGTAAAGATGTATGAAAAACCCAAGATTTAAAAATTATATATACTGGGGCACCACTGCGCTGGCCGTGGTGGCCTGCAGTGTTGCCTTTGGATTTTTCCTGTCCCGGTTTGAGATTGTATCAAGGGCCGTGGGAAAAATCGTATCCATACTGATGCCCATTATCTACGGGGCTGTGCTGGCCTACCTGATGCTGCCCATCTATAACAAGACCAGGGTCTATACAGCAGAAAAACTGAAACGTTGCATCAAGGACGGACACACGGCAGACAGCCTGGCAAAGGCGGCCGGGACGCTGGTGAGCCTGCTGTTACTCATTGCCATTGTCTGCGGATTGTTCTGGATGGTGATTCCCCAGATTTACACCAGTATCATCGGCCTCCAGGAGAGTCTGGGAGAGAACATCAATAACCTGAGCCTCTGGCTTATGAAGATGTTTGAGGACAATCCCACCATAGAACAGACCATTATGCCCTTTTATGAGCAGGCTGCCACGGAGTTCCAGAACTGGCTGACCACGGACCTGGTGCCCAATATGTCTAAAATCATCGGTGAGCTTTCCACGGGCCTCTTAAGTGTGGTCACCGTTGTCAAGAACATACTGATTGGCGTCATTGTCATGGTCTATTTTCTCAACATCAAGGATACCTTGTCCGCCCAGAGCAAGAAGATCGTCTACAGCCTGTTAAAGCTTAAGGATGCCAACCGGCTGGTGAGCGAGGTGCGTTTTGCCCACTCTGTATTTGGAGGTTTTATAACCGGAAAGCTTTTGGATTCCCTGATTATTGGCATCATGTGCTTTTTTGCCATGCAGTTTTTAAAGATGCCCTATGTGCTTCTGGTGAGCGTGATTATCGGAGTGACCAACGTGATCCCCTTTTTCGGCCCTTTTATCGGAGCCGTGCCCAGCGCATTTCTCATACTGCTGGTGAGCCCTATGAAATGCCTGTATTTCCTTATCTTCATCCTGGTGCTCCAGCAGTTTGACGGCAACATCCTGGGGCCTAAAATCCTGGGGGATTCCACGGGGCTTCCCAGCTTCTGGGTGCTGTTTTCCATCCTGCTGTTCGGCGGCCTGTTCGGATTCGTGGGAATGATTATCGCGGTGCCGTTGTTTGCAGTTATTTACAGGCTGACCGCCACCTATGTGAGCAGTGCGCTGAGAAAGAAGGATTTATCCGCCAGGACAGAGGATTACCTGAGCCTGGATTATATTGACGAAGAAAACAAGCATTATGTTGACAGAGAGAGGGAGGAGTAAAAAACATATAAGTATTGAGGGAGGAAAGCAATGAGTGATTTGCAGACAAGGTATCTGGAACGGCTTGCGGAATTATATCCAACCATAGCAGCCGCTTCCACAGAGGTGATTAATCTGGAGGCAATCCTTAACCTGCCCAAGGGGACCGAACATTTCCTCACGGATATCCACGGCGAGTACGAGGCGTTTTCCCATGTGCTGCGAAACGGATCCGGGGCCGTGCGGCGCAAGGTCAACGATGTGTTCGGCAACACCCTGAGCAGCCAGGACAAGCAGACCCTGGCCACCCTGATTTATTATCCCAGGGAGAAGATGGCCCAGATACTGGAGCATGTAAAGAACCGGGAGGACTGGTACAAGATTACCCTGTACCGCCTTATCGAGGTGAGCAAGCGCGCTGCCAGCAAATACACCAGGTCCAAGGTGCGAAAGGCTCTGCCCCAGGAGTTTGCCTATGTGATTGAGGAACTGATTACGGAAAAGGTGGATGTGAGAGACAAAGAGTCCTATTACAACGCCATCATACAGACCATTATCCGGGTGGGAAGAGCTGGGGAGTTTATCGTGGCTCTCTGTGAACTGATACAGCGCCTTATTGTGGACCATTTACATATACTGGGAGATATTTATGACAGAGGTCCGGGGCCCCACATGATTATGGACAAGCTGATGACCTACCATTCCCTGGACATCCAGTGGGGAAACCACGATGTGCTGTGGATGGGGGCGGCTGCCGGTCAGAAGGGATGTATTGCAAATGTAATCCGCATCTGTGCCAGATACGGCAATCTGGATATCCTGGAGGATGGCTACGGTATTAATCTGCTGCCGTTAGCAACCTTTGCCTTGGACACCTATGGGAGCGATCCCTGTGCCTGCTTCCAGCTCAAAGGGGCGAATGCATGCAGCCCCAGTGAGACGGAACTGAATATCAGGATGCACAAGGCCATATCCATTATCCAGTTCAAGGTGGAGGGCCAAATCATAAAGGAACATCCGGAGTTCTGCCTGGAAGACCGGAACCTGCTGCACCGCATAGATTTAGACAAGGGAACCATACTGCTGGAAGGCGGTGAGCAGGAAATGCTGGACAACCATTTTCCCACCATGGATCCGGCTGACCCTTACAGGCTTACGGCGGAGGAGAACGCCATCATGGAACGCCTTGCGGCCGCATTTCAGAACTGTGAAAAGCTTCAGCAGCATATGCGCTTCCTGCTGGCAAAGGGAAGTCTTTATAAGGTATACAACGGAAACCTGCTGTATCACGGCTGCATCCCCTTAAACAGGGACGGCAGCTTTAAAGCGGTGGATATATACGGGCAGAACTACAAGGGCAAAAGCCTCTATGAGTGTCTGGACGGTTATGTGAGAAAGGCGTTCATGGCAGTGGACCCGGCAGAGCGGGCAAAAGGCAGGGATATATGCTGGTATATCTGGCTCCATCAGGATTCGCCCTTGTTCGGAAAGGATAAGATGGCTACCTTTGAGCGCTATTTTCTGGCGGACAAGGAGACCCACAGGGAAGAAAAGAATCCCTATTACTCCATGCTGGAGGATGAGGATACAGTGGGCCGCATCCTGGAGGAGTTCGGCCTGCCGCCCCAGGAGGGACATATTGTCAACGGCCATGTGCCGGTCAAGTCCAAGAACGGGGAGAATCCTGTAAAATGCGGCGGAAAGGTGCTGGTCATTGACGGCGGCTTTTCCAGGGCCTACCAGAAGGAGACAGGAATCGCGGGATATACCCTGATTTATAATTCCTACGGATTGATTCTGGCGGCCCATGAGCCTTTTGAGTCCACGGAGGCCGCAATTGAGAAGGAGAGCGACATACACTCGGAGAGCACCATTGTAAAACGTGTGTCCAGCCGGAAGCTGGTGGGAGACACGGATGTGGGCAAACAGCTTAAGACAAAGATTAAAGACCTGGAAATGCTTTTGGAGGCCTATCATACAGGGGCAATTGTGGAGCGTTTTCCTGTGAGATAGCGGGAAATGGTCGGAAGATAAGGCAGGTAAGGTCTGGAATAACCGGGGCCGCATTGGGCAGAAGCACGGTGCGGTCCTGTTTCTGCACAAATGGTACAGTTATTTAATTGTAACTATTACAACAAGTTGACTTTGACATATCTTTGTGATATAGTAATCAGGATGATGCAGGCGCATCACAGGTCAAGGGAGACAGGTTTATTAAAGTCACCCTTATTTTATTTCGATCAGTAGAGGAGGAAGTAATTATGAAGAAATTTATGGCGTTATCCATGGCTGCCATCATGGCATTGACAGTGGCAGGATGCGGCTCCAAGCCCGCAGAGACCACAGCCGCCGGCACAACAGCAGCAGAGACTGCAGCAAACGCGGATACCACGGCAGCTGAATCAGCAGCAGAAGAGGAAACCAGCGCGGCGGCCTCAGGCAAGAAGTACATCATCAACACAGATACCACCTTTGCCCCTTTTGAGTTTGAGAATGAAAAGGGAGAGATGGTAGGCATTGACCTGGATATCTTACAGGCAATTGCCCAGGACCAGGGCTTTGAATATGAGGTGGTTCCGGTGGGATTCTCCGCAGCTGTAACTGCCCTGGAGGCCGGTGAGTGCGACGGCGTGATTGCAGGCATGTCCATCACCGATGAGAGGGTGCAGAAATATGATTTCTCAGAGCCCTACTATGATTCCGGCGTAGGCATGGCTGTCCTGTCTGATTCCGATATCACCTCCTATGACCAGTTAAAGGACCAGAAGGTGGCTGCCAAGATTGGTACCGAGGGATGTACCTTTGCAGAGTCCATTGCAGAGCAGTATGGTTTTGAGGTAATACAGTACGAGAGCTCATCTGACATGTATCAGGCCGTTATAGCAGGAGAGGCAGTTGCCTGCTTTGAGGATTACCCTGTTATCGGTTATGAAATTTCCAGGGGACTGGGCCTCACCCTTCCCACACCCATGGAGAAAGGTTCCTCCTATGGTTTCGCGACCTTAAAGGGCGCAAATCCGGAACTGGTGGAGATGTTCAACAAGGGACTGGAGAACATCAAGGCAAGCGGCAGATACGATGAGATATTGAATACATACATTGCAAAATAGGACTGCCGGAGAACCTCCGGGCAGTGCTGCCCGGCGCCGGTTCCTGCCTTATGCAGGGCCGGCGCCTCAATGCCGCAGGTTATGGATGAATTTAAAGCAATTATACGGTTTTTTACCGGTTATGCTTAAGTGCTTTAAATTTGGCTATAACATTCCATGGGCATGGAAGGATATCCCTGGAATGATGCACGTCAACGAATAATCAGAAAAGGATGATAGTATGCAGATTGTAAACATCATAACACAGTATTACCCATCATTTTTTAAGGCTCTGGGAATCACCCTGCAGATGACCGTGATATCTCTGCTCTGCGCCACGGTTCTGGGCGTTATTTTCGGCCTGTTCAAGGTCTCGGATTTTAAGGTACTAAAACTCATTGCCGATGTCTATATTGACATTATCCGCGGAACACCCCTGCTGGTACAGGTCATGATTATGATGTACGGTGTGGGAAGCGTCCTGAAGCCATATGGTTTCCAGTGGAGCAATATAGGCGGCGCCTTTACAGCGGGCTGCGTGGCCCTGAGCCTTAATGCAGGCGCTTATATGGCGGAAATCATCCGCGGAGGAATTGAGGCTGTTGACAAGGGACAGATGGAAGCAGCCAGAAGCCTGGGACTTTCCTACGGCAAGGCCATGCGCAAGGTAATTCTGCCCCAGGCATTCAGGACCATGCTGCCCTCCATCATCAACCAGTTCATCATCTCCCTGAAGGACACATCCCTTGTGTCTGTCATCGGACCCAGGGAGCTGACCCAGAACGGCAAGATTATTGCGGCCAATTCCGCTTCCATGGTTATGCCCATCTGGATCTGCGTGGCCCTGTTTTATCTGGTAGTCTGCACGATTCTGTCCAGGATTGCCAAGTATGTGGAGAGGAGAGTGTCCTATGGAAAATAAGATTTCAGTCCATAACCTGAAAAAGAATTTCGGAAAGCTGGAAGTCCTCAAGGATATCAGCATCGAGATAAGAGAGGGGGAAGTTGTATGCATGATAGGCCCCTCCGGTTCCGGCAAAAGTACGTTTCTGCGGTGTCTGAACCGCCTGGAGAAGATTACATCCGGCCATGTGGTGGTGGACGGCCATCCCATATCCGACCCTAACACCAACATTAATAAAGTGCGGGAAAACATCGGAATGGTGTTCCAGCATTTTAACCTGTTCCCTCATCTCACGGTGAAGGAGAACATTACACTGGCTCCCACGGAATTAAAACTTATGGGAAAAGAGGAAGCCGGCAGGAAGGCCCTTGAACTGCTGGCCCGGGTGGGGCTGGCGGACAAGGCGGAGGCCTATCCGGGACAGCTCTCCGGCGGACAGAAGCAGAGGGTGGCCATCGCGCGTTCCCTTGCCATGAATCCGGACATTATGCTGTTTGACGAGCCCACATCCGCCCTGGATCCTGAGATGGTAGGCGAGGTGCTGGAGGTCATGAAGCAGCTGGCAGCCGACGGCATGACCATGGTGGTGGTTACCCATGAGATGGGATTTGCCAGGGAAGTGGCGGACCGGGTGGTGTTTATGGATGACGGCTACATTGTAGAGGAAGGGACCCCGGATGAAGTGTTTGGAAATCCCAGGGAGGAACGGACCAGAAGCTTTCTGGATAAGGTGCTGTAGAAAGCCGGATTTCATGAAGGATAAGAATAGAAAAAGCAAAAAATGAAAAGATGGATTATAACAATAACAGGCTGCCCGGCCACAGCGGACCGGGCGGCCTGTTATTGTCTTGCGGAAAGAAAAAGCAGAAGATAAAAAACGTATTCAGGACAGCAAAAAAGCCCTGCACACACAGGGCCTTAAAAGCAGATGACGGGAATCGAACCCGCCTCCCCAGCTTGGGAAGCTGGTGTTCTACCGATGAACTACATCTGCACAACACTGATATTATATCATGTATTTTGGAAAATTCAAGTGTATTTTCATATTTTTGTAAAAATCCGTAATGATTTCTGTGTATTTCTATGAATTGAGTCCGGATTTTTCCCGGACCTTCCGAAAACAGAAGGGAATCCGTATGCATACGGGAATTTCTCATGGCCGGAACTTGCCAAAACAATCTAAATATGGTTTAATACTATAAGACGAAACATATGTACGCATCTGTACATAGCAATATGGAGGAATAGAATGGCAAAGGAACAATATAACGCGGACAGTATTACGGTGCTGGAAGGATTGGAGGCGGTCCGTAAGCGTCCTGGTATGTATATAGGAGGTGTGGGCTCCAAGGGGTTAAACCATCTGATTTATGAAATCATTGATAACGCGGTGGATGAGCACCTGGCCGGATTCTGCAGCAGTGTGTGGGTGACATTGGAAGCCGACGGTTCCTGCACGGTCCGTGATAACGGCCGCGGTATTCCGGTGGGTCTTCACAAAAAGGGCATATCAGCAGCCAGAATCGTACTGTCCACCCTTCATGCAGGCGGTAAATTCGATAACGACGCTTATAAGACCAGCGGAGGACTTCACGGTGTGGGTTCCTCCGTAGTTAATGCCCTGTCGGCCCATATGGACCTTAAGGTTTACAGGGACGGCTGCATCTATCACGATGAATATGAAAAGGGACGTCCTGTCATCAAGCTGGAGAACGGACTTCTCCCTGTGATTGGAAAGACGAGGGAGACCGGTACCTGCATCAATTTCCTGCCTGACGGCGATATATTTGAGAAAACCCGTTTCAAGGCGGACTGGCTTAAAAGCCGCCTGCACGAAACAGCATACTTAAATCCCAACCTGACCCTTTATTATGAAAACAAGCGGCCCGGAGAGGGAGAGAAGGTGGCCTTCCATGAGCCGGAGGGCATTGTTGCCTATGTGCGGGAGCTGAACTCCGGCAAGACGCCGGTACACGACCCCATTTACTTTAAAGGGACCGTGGACAAGGTGGAGGTGGAGGCCGCCATCCAGTTCGTGGATACATTTGAGGAGAACATACTGGGCTTCTGCAACAACATCTTTACCCAGGAGGGCGGCACCCATCTGGCCGGCTTCAAGACCAAATTCACGGCGCTGATTAACAGCTATGCCAGGGAAATCGGCATTTTAAAGGATAAGGACATCAACTTTACAGGAGCCGATACAAGGAACGGCATGACGGCCGTCATCGCGGTAAAGCATCCTGACCCCATCTTTGAGGGACAGACCAAGACTAAGCTGGCCAGCGCCGACGCCACCAAGGCCGTGTTCACGGTGACAGGGGACGAACTGCAGCTTTATTTTGACCGCAACGTGGAGGTGTTAAAGGGAGTCATTGGCTGTGCGGAAAAATCAGCCAAGATTCGCCGGGCCGAGGAAAAGGCCAAGACCAACATGCTGACCAAGTCCAAATTTTCCTTTGACAGCAACGGCAAGCTGGCAAACTGCGAGAGCCGGGATGCCTCCCGGTGTGAGATATTCATTGTAGAGGGAGATTCCGCCGGCGGCTCTGCCAAGACTGCCAGGAACCGCCAGTACCAGGCCATCCTGCCCATCAGGGGAAAAATCCTCAACGTTGAGAAGGCGTCCATGGATAAGGTCCTGGCCAATGCGGAAATCAAGACCATGATCAATACCTTTGGCTGCGGTTTCTCAGAAGGATACGGCAATGACTTTGACATTACCAAGCTGCGCTATGACAAAATCATCCTGATGACTGATGCCGATGTGGACGGCAGCCATATCGACACCCTGCTTCTCACCTTCCTTTACCGCTTTATGCCGGAACTGATTTATGACGGTCATGTGTATATTGCCATGCCGCCCCTGTTTAAGGTGATTCCCAAGCGGGGGGAGGAACAGTATCTGTACGATGAAAAGGAGCTGGAGCGTTACAGGAAAACCCATACCGGCGACTTTACGCTGCAGCGCTACAAAGGTCTGGGTGAAATGGACGCGGAGCAGCTGTGGGAGACCACGCTGGACCCGGAGCGCCGGGTCCTTAAGCGGGTGGAGATAGAGGATGCCAGGATGGCTACGGAGATAACCGAGATGCTCATGGGCACCGAGGTGGGACCCCGCCGCCAGTTCATTTATGAGCATGCGGACGAGGCGGAGATTGACGCATAGACAGGAGACAATTAGAACATGGCTGAAAAGATATTACGGACTGAATACAGTGAGGAAATGCAGAGAAGCTACATGAACTATTCCATGAGCGTCATCACTGCAAGGGCCATCCCTGATGCCAGGGACGGCTTAAAACCGGTACAGCGCCGGGTTCTCTATGATATGAGGGAGCTCCATCTGGACCACGATAAGCCCCACAGGAAATCGGCGCGTATCGTGGGCGATACCATGGGTAAGTACCATCCCCACGGCGACAGCTCCATATATGAGACACTGGTTGTCATGAGCCAGAATTTCAAGAAGGGCATGGCCCTGGTGGACGGACACGGCAACTTCGGCTCCATAGAAGGGGACGGGGCAGCCGCCATGCGTTACACGGAGGCGCGTCTGGAGAAGTTTGCGGAGGAGGTCTACCTTAAAGATCTGGATAAAACCGTGAATTTTGTGCCCAACTACGACGAGACGGAAAAGGAACCGGAGGTGCTTCCCGTCAGGGTCCCCAACCTGTTAATTAACGGGGCGGAGGGCATTGCCGTGGGCATGAGCACAAGCATTCCGCCCCACAACCTGGGCGAGGTGATAGACGCGGTCCAGGCGTACATTGATAATCCGGAGGTGACCACTCAGGAGCTGATGGAGTTTATGCCGGGGCCGGATTTTCCCACCGGAGGAGTCATTGCCAATAAGAGCGAGCTGCCCCAAATTTACGAGACCGGCATGGGTAAAATCAAGCTCAGGGGCAAGTTCGAGGTGGAGCTGGGAAAGCGCAAGGCGGACAAGGATAAGCTGATTATTTCAGAGATTCCCTATACCATGATTGGCGCCGGAATCAATAAGTTTCTGGTGGATGTGGCCGATCTGGTGGAGAGCAAGAAGCTGACGGACGTGGTGGATATCTCCAACCAGTCCAACAAAGAGGGAATCCGTATCGTGCTGGAGCTGCGCAAGGATGCGGACATTGACAAGATAAAAAATATCCTCTATAAAAAGACAAAGCTGGAGGATACCTTCGGGGTCAATATGCTGGCCATTGCGGACGGCCGTCCTGAGACGCTGAACCTGAAGGGGATCCTGAGAAATTTCCTCAACTTCCAGTATGAGAACACGGAGCGCAAATACAATGTTTTACTCCAGAAGGAAATGGATAAAAAGGAAGTACAGGAAGGACTTATTGCGGCCTGCGACTGTATTGACCTGATCATAGCCATCCTGAGGGGCTCCAAAAACTTAAAGGATGCCAAGGCATGTCTGACCACAGGCGATGTGACCAACATCCATTTCAAGGTTCCGGGGTTTGAGGAGGACGCAAAGAAGCTTGCCTTTACGGAGCGCCAGGCATCCGCTATTCTGGAAATGCGTCTTTATAAGTTAATCGGACTGGAAATCCTGGCTCTGGAAAAGGAGCACAGGGAGACCTTAAGGAAGATTGGGGAGTATAAGAAAATCCTGGGAAGCAGGGCCCAGATGAACCGTGTTATCAAGGAGGACCTGGCTGCCATCAAGGCTGAGTTCGCCACTCCCAGGCGCACCCTGATTGAGGACGGACCTGAGGCGGTGTACGACGAGAGCGCTGTGGCTGTCCAGGAGATGGTCTTTGTGATGGACCGGTTCGGATACTGTAAGCTGTTGGATAAGTCCACCTATGACCGGAACCAGGAAACCGTGGACACCGAGCAGGTCCACGTGGTGAAATGCCTGAATACGGATAAAATCTGTCTCTTTGCTGCCAGCGGCAGCCTTTACCAGATAAAGGCCATGGATGTGCCGGCCGGCAAGCTGAGGGATAAGGGAACGCCCATTGAGAATCTGAGTAAATTCGACGGTGCCAAGGATACCATTGTTTACCTGACCAGCGCAGAGGACATGAAGGGCAGGATATTTGTATTCGCCACTAAAATGGCCATGGTAAAGCAGGTGCCTGCGGAGGAATTTGAGACCAACAACCGGGTGGTGGCAGCCACCAAGCTCCAGGAGGGGGATGAACTGGCGGCCGTGATACCGGTGGAGGGCGAGACCGAGGTGGTGATCCAGACAACAGGAGGCGTGTTCCTGCGGTTTGCCCTGGAGGAGATATCCATGCTTAAAAAGGCATCCAGAGGCGTCAGAGGCATCCGGCTGACCAAGAATGAGGAGCTGGAGAAGCTGTATCTGATTGGTGAGAATCCCATTGTGGATTACAAGGGTAAGGAAGTCCATTTAAACCGTCTGAAACTGGCCAAGAGGGACGGGAAAGGCAGCAAAGTGCGGCTGTAGAAAAGGAGGTATATGCCATGTCATTATCCAACACACCCACACCCCATATCGGGGCTGAAAAAGGAGAAATCGCAGAGACAATCCTGCTTCCGGGAGACCCCCTGAGGGCAAAGTATATCGCGGAGCATTTTCTGGAGGATGTGAAGCAGTTTAACGGGACCAGGAACATGCTTGGCTACACGGGAACCTATATGGGCAGGCCGGTATCTGTCATGGGCACCGGAATGGGGTGTCCCTCCATCGGTATCTATTCCTATGAGCTGATTCACTTTTACGGCTGTAAGAACCTGATACGGGTGGGCACGGCCGGGGCCCTGATGCCGGACGTCCATGTGAGGGACATGGTGTTTGCCATGGGAGCCTGTACCACCAGCAATTTTGTGCGCCTGTTGGGGCTGCCGGGCGATTATTCGCCGGTGTGCAGCTACAGCCTGTTGGAGCGGGCCGTGGCCGCTGCCAGGGAGCGGGGACTGTCCTTCCATGTGGGCAATGTGCTCAGCTCAGACATGTTCTATGCCCCGCCCAAACAGGTGCAGGGAGGAATGACCTGGGCTGACATGGGAGTCCTGGCCGTGGAGATGGAGGCGGCAGCCCTCTATGCCAACGCTGCGGCGGCCGGCGTCAATGCCCTGGCCGTTCTGACCATATCGGATTCCATGGTCACCGGGGAAGCCACCTCAGCCATGGAAAGGGAGACCAGCTTTACCCAGATGATGGAGGTGGCATTGTCACTGGTTTCCTGACCCAATGGCAGTGTTGCATACAAAAAAGATAGAATGTCCTTGTGGGGCGCACAAATGTATTTTTCTAGCGAATAAATCTTGATTTTTTCCGTTGTTTGGTATAGGATAGGGAAA
>ENA-OPSU01000842-OPSU01000842.1-human-gut-metagenome-genome-assembly--contig:-NODE-842-length-13028-cov-2.346874_pt1 | contig 13028 bp, 10 predicted proteins | sample MGYA00241811_ERZ501913 | MGnify/ENA primary metagenome ERZ501913 (study PRJEB25962, sample SAMEA2042113) | human gut metagenome | biome: human gut; feature: human-associated habitat; material: faeces...
CTGCAATGATGACGGGGTATATTACACTGCAGCGAAGATACGCGGCGCAAAGCGGGGACTCTCCAGACTGCTGGCGGAAGCCAGTTCCTTTGCTGGCGGCCGCCCCTGCCTGACCGCCCTGTTGAACGGCCAGGGACAGGAAGCGTCCGATGAACTGAAGCCCCGGCTGATTGCCGGCATCCCGGAAGGACGTCTGATTATGGAAAAAGCCATCACTGCCTCCCTGGCCGTACACACCGGCCCCGGTCTGGTGGGAATCGGCGTGCTCCGTCTGTAGCAGGTATGTACCTGCAGGCCGGCCCGGAAACAGTTGGACCGGAAACAGTTGGACCGGAAACAGTTGGACCTATAAAAGTTACAGTGCCTCCGCCGCCCTTGCCAGTTCTTCCCGAATGGCAATATGCTGGGGACAGACCTGTTCACACTTGCCGCATTTGATACATTCTGCGGCTTTCTTTTTTCCATGCCCTCCAACCAGCCAGTCCTCCTGATGAGCGGCAGCCGCCTTATCCCTATAAAGGGTCAGATAATTCATGGCTGTAAATGAACCGGATATGCCAATGTTATTGGGACATACCTTGGCGCAGTAATTGCAGGTAGTGCATGGAATCAGGGGAATCCGGTTAATCTCCCTCTGTGCAGCATCCAGTTTCCTCTGCTCCTCCGGGGTCAGGCCGTTAAAATCCTTCATGCTGGAAAGATTATCCTCCATCTGCTCCAGGCTGCTCATACCGGAGAGCACAGTAATAACGCCTTCCAGACCGGCCGCAAAACGGATGGCCCAGGACGCAGCCGACCTGTCCGGTTCTGCCTTCTTCAGAATGTTCAGGACAGACTCCGGCGGATTGGCCAGCATACCGCCTTTTACAGGCTCCATGATTACCACTGGTTTTCCGTGCTTTCTGGCCACCTCATAGCATCGTCCGGACTGCACGGCCGGGTAATCCCAGTCAGCATAATTGATTTGAAGCTGGACAAATTCCATTTCCGGATGCCTGGTCAACAGTTCATCCAGCTCCTCAGGCGTTGAGTGGAAGGAAAATCCCACATGCTTAATCAGACCCTGCGCCTTTTTCTCCTGAACAAATCCCCACATATCATAGTCATCGAAAAAATGGGTTCGGCTCTCTCCCAGGTTATGCAGCAGGTAAAAATCAAAATATCCGGCTCCTGTCTGCTTTAAGGAAGTGTCAAACTGTGCAGCTGCTTCCTCCCTGCTCCTGCAGTTAATCCATGCAGCGTTCTTGGTCGCCAGCTGGAACCGGCTGCGGGGATACCGTTCTACCAATGCCTGGCGGATGGCATCCTCGCTGCCTGCATAGGCCCATGCCGTATCAAAATAGGTAAAGCCTGCCTCCAGAAACAAATCTGTCATTTGTTTCGTCTGTTCTATGTCAATTACGCCGTCTTTTTGCGGCAGCCTCATCAGGCCAAAACCCAGCTTCTTTATTTCCTCACCTAAATATGCCATCTTTGTGCTTCCTCCTATAATCCAAGGCCGTCCACCCATGACTTAAGATCAGCGGCCTTCACACTGCCGAACCGTCTGCCCTGTTTCCAGCGGGTATCCCGGGAACAGCAGCCTTTTAATACCCGGTCCGTGTCACCCATGCCGCTGCCGCCGGAAGTCGCAAAGGGAATCACTGTCTTGCCTGAGAAGTCATAGCTTTCCAGGAATGTGTTAATGATGGTGGGAGCTACGTACCACCAGATGGGGAATCCCACAAAGACCGTATCATACTGCTCCATATCCGCCACCTGATTGCCAATGGCCGGTCGGTAGGACGGGTCATTCATCTCCACGCTGCTGCGGCTCTTCTTATTTGTCCAGTCCAGGTCAGCGGATGAATACGGCTCTGCGGGCTGTATTTCGTGCAAATCAGCACCTGTTACCTGTGCCAATGACTTTGCCAGCTTAGCAGTGACGCCGCTGGCGGAAAAATATGCTACTAATGTTTTACTCATCGTGTTTTCCTCCCTGATTCATATTAATTTTTATCATCCGGTTCTCATATAAACTGTTTCCATGAGTTCCCAAGTCATTCCTCAGCTGAACTAACCGCCTTTCCAATTCCAGTGACAGACAGCAGCACATTATAAAGGGTGGATGCAGCCTGTATCCGTCCTCTCCATCCTCCAATGCATTCAGGACGGTTTCCGGGAGTTAACCAATTCTTCACCTTTTACTATGTATGTATCATTTACCTGCGGCCCAGCTGCCAAAAGGCAACCGCGCTTGCAGCTGCAACATTTAAGGAATCCACGCCATGGGACATGGGAATGCGGACCGTGTAATCGCAGTCAGCAATGGTCCCTGCTGCCAGCCCGTCCCCTTCCGTGCCCAGGATAATGGCCAGCTTTTCCTCTGACATCAATCCTGCATCATCAATGCTGACAGAATCATCATTTAAAGCCATTGCCGCAGTCTTAAATCCCAGCTCATGCAAACGTCCAATTCCCTCCTGAGGCCAGGATAACCCGCTGTCCAGAAACGTCCAGGGTATCTGGAATACAGTCCCCATGCTCACCCGGATGGCACGGCGGTACAGAGGATTGCTACAGGCAGATGTCAGCAGGACTCCATCCATGTTCAGGGCTGCAGCGGAACGGAATATGGCACCTACATTGGTGGGATTCATGACATGTTCCAGCACAGCAATCCGCCGCGCGCCTGCACAGATTTCCTCAGGCCCGGGCATAGGCGGACGGTACATTGCGCACAGCATCCCCCGCGTAAGATGAAATCCGGTCAGCTGTGTCAGCACGTCAAATTCTGCTGCATACACAGGAATATCACCGCAGCGCCTGATGATTTCCCTGGCCTGGCTTTCCACATGCTTCTTTTCCATCAGCATGGATATGGGGACGCATCCCGCGTCCAGAGCGCGCTCTATGACCTTGGGACTTTCCGCTATAAAAATGCCCTTGTCTGGTTCATGGCGGTTCAGCAGCTGCCCCTCTGTAAGCCGGGCGTAAACATCAAGCTCCTGAGCGGCAAAATCGGTTATCTCAATTATATTTGGCATATGGTATCTCCTGGTTTCCTTTTGTTGGTTACCTTTTGTTGGTTACTATTATTGTTTTCCCCTTCTGATTGTTTATTATAGTATATAGCGTCCTGAGAATCCATGGTTTTCTGAAAAAAGACAGGACAAAACACTTGGTTTTACAGTGATAAGGAAGCATTTGTACTAACACATCACCTAGGATTTACCGCATAAATGCAGGGCAAATCGCCCCTATTGCGTAACATACCATACACCCCTGTTGAAATGCCCTTGATATTTGAACAAATGCTTAATGCGTGTGCTGCAATGCTGCAAAACGGTGTTTACGGCTTCCGGCTCTCCGGCGACTGCTCACAGCAGAAGATTTTCCGTAATACCCATGAAGCGATGGAAAAGGAATTGAAGCGCAGGCGGCGCTGGTTGGACAGGCAAAGAAACGGATTGCGGAACTTGACCGTATTTTCAACCGCCCTGGCTAATGCAACAATGGCGGTAATGACATATACTTCCATTTTAATGATTTTGGGCATCATCTTTACTTCCTTCTGTTTTATGTAAAATCAGCCTGGCAATACATTACCTTGCCGCCTTTTATGGTCATTTGCGGAACAATGACCTGATGTCCGGTAAATGTATGTCCATTCCGGTCGCTGTAACATACCTCCTTTTCTACCAGCTTAAGAATGGCCACATCCGCAGTACTGCCCATGTCCAGGGACGCCAGTTCTTCCCTTCCAATCAGCTGTGCCGGGCAAACGGTTGCTGCATCCAGCACCTTTTCCAGGCACATTCCCATATCCAGATATTTGCTCATTATCCTTGGCAGGCTGTGAAGGGGCTGGAGATAAAAACCAGCGGTATTGATGTCAGAACTGATAATGTCCGGTATAAATCCCTGTTTCACGGCCTTCCGGGAGATCTCCAGGTCATAATTATTACAGCCGTTGCTGGCATCAAATAATACTCCCCTCTCCCTTGCATCCATGATTCCTTTTCGAACCGCTCCGTTTTCATCCAGAATCGTTTCTCTGCCCTTTCCCTGATAGACATGGCATATCACGTCTTTCCTGCGCAGCATCCCTGCAAGCTTCTCCAAATCCATCGCGGGGTCCGTGATATGTACGCATATATTACAGCCAAGTTCCTCTGCAACCGCAACCGTAGCTCTCAGGGATTTCTCCGCCTCATTCTCCCCGATGATGTCCGCTGACAGTCTCAGTTTCAGGCCTACCAGGTTGTCCGGGTATGTCCTGAACAATGCGCGTATTTTGTCACGGTCAAAATACCGTTCCTCCAGGCGTTCCGGATACTGATTCGTGGTCTGGCCCCCGCTTCCCATAAGGAGCATGTTCAAAATACGCACATCGCTGAAAGACATCACGCTCCTGCGGTACATCTCGTAATTGGCAGCGCCGCAGCTTCCTCCGTCCACAACGGTGGTGATTCCGCATGGAAAGGAAGCCGCGTCCGGATTTACACCGTTTTCTGTACCATGGTTAAAATAATGAACATGGTAATCAATCAGTCCTGCTGTGACGATACAACCAGAAGCATCCACCACCTCACAGTCTCCTGACGGGAGTCCTTCCATAATCCTTCCATCCTTAACCGCAATATCCTTATAGCTCCATTCATGCCTGGCCGGATTATATACTTTTCCACTTCTGATTAATAATGTTCCCACCTGTTTACTCCTTATTTCGCTTCATTGATTGCTGCCAGCAGCTGATCCACAAGCTCATCACCCGTGTTTTCCCTTACCATGTCATAAACCACGGATGCTTTTTCTTTTAACTCTCCCATCACCTTGTCGTCCAAGACAATTATCTCACATCCGGCGTCTTCACATGTTTTCTTATATTCTGCTATACTCTCATCTGCCTTGCTGTTCGCATAGGCCGTTGCCTCCTCAGCACATTCATCCACAAGAGCTCTTACATCTTCCGGGAGGCTCTGATACAAATTATAATTCATGAAAAATGTAATAATATGGCCGATATGATTTGTCTCAATTACATATTTCTGGACCTCCTGCATGTTATTGCCCACGATATTCATATAAGGATTCTCCTCCCCGTCAATGGTTCCCTGCTGAAGTCCCATAAACACTTCCGTAAACTGCATAGGTGTTGCCGCCGCGCCAAGGGCATTCCAATACGCAATGTGGTACTGATTCGTCATGACACGAATTTTCTGACCTTGTAAATCGGCCAGCTGATGCACTGGTTTATTGGAGGTAAGCTGTCTGAAGCCGGCATCGGAAAAGCCCAGCATCTCAATTCCTCCCTGATTATTATATTCATCCAAAGCACTTACAAGGCCACCGCTCAGCACGGCTCTCATCTGTTCCACATTGGCGAAAAGATTTGGCATGTCAAAGACAGCGTAGGATGGTATGAAGTCAACAAGGTCCGTTGTCATGCCTGTACCGATATCGATGGAACCGCCGATAACTGCTTCCGTAAATTCGGTTGTATTGCCCAGCTGCCCTCCGGGGTAAATGTCAACCGTAATCCTTCCCCCTGACCGTTCATCCAGGAGCTGAGCAAATTTTTCAACCATCATGTAATTTATAGTGTTTTCAGCCACCGACATGGCTGCTGTCCAGTGATATTCCGGAAATTCTCCTGTAGTTCCGGACGCCGAACCATCGTCTTTTGCCTGTGCTTCTGCCTGTGCTTCTGCCTGTGCTTCAGTCTGGGGAGCTCCGGAAGTACTGCTTACTTTTCCTCCATCACTTCCTGAAAAACCGCATCCCGACAGGGATATTACCATAGACACTGCCACCATTGCTGCTAATTTTCTCATCACTATTCTCCTTTTTATAAAATGTGTTTGTTCCTAACCAGCCAGGCCAGGCAGGAACATGGATATCTGAGGGACAAATACTATTACAAGCAGAGATATTATAAATGCAATTAAGAATGGAACAGTTTCTTTTGCCAATTTCAGCATCGGTATCTTTGTCATGCCCGACGCCACAAACAGGTTGATACCCATGGGAGGCGTCACCATGCCAACTGCCAGATTGCACGTCATAATAATGCCGAAATGAATGGGGTCAACCCCGACAGCCGTTGCAATCGGCACCAGTATGGGAGTCAAAATCATAATATTGGGGATATTGTCAATGATCATGCCGCATACCAGCATAATCAGGTTCATGATTAATAAAAACACGATTTTATTATCAGATACCGCAAGTACGTACTGGCTGATGGACTGGGGGTAACGCAGCATGGTAAGACATCTGGCAAAGGAGGTGGCAGCCGCAATTACAAACAATATGTTTACATAGGTCTTTGCTCCTGACATGAATACATTTCCAAGATTCCTCAGACTTATGGATTTATAGATGCAGATGCAGACAAACAATCCGTAAAACACACTGATGACAGCGGATTCCGTAGGACTGCACATCCCCGAATAAATCGTTCCCAAAATAATGACCGGTGTCAGAAGCGCCCAAAAGCTATCCTTTAACAGCGCCCAAAATCCCCTCTGCCGTATTTCATTATAATTAGCCAGAAGCTTTTCCTTATCTTCCCCGTGCTTCCTGCAGTAATAATAACTGTAAACCATCAAACTGAATCCGATCAGAATCCCCGGAATGATTCCCGCAGTAAACAGTTTAGAGGGCGATGCGTTTGCTGCCGCGGAATAAACAATATAGGAAATGCTTGGAGGAATGATAACTCCCAGCCCTCCTGCAACCGTCACAATGGATGCAGCGAAAATTTTCTCATATCCCATGCTTACAAGAAACGGGATGCTCATTGCTCCCACTGCCGATACAGTGGCCGGAGAGGAGCCTGAAATAGCCGCGTAAAACATACATGTAACGATAACAGCACATGGAAAACCGGCTGTCTTATTGCCGATAAAATATGCAAAGAAATTAAAGAGCCGTTCCGACAGTCCCCCCTCTGCCATAATCATGCCGGATACCATAAACAGGGGAACTGCCAGCAGCGTAAAGCTGTTCATACCGGCAAACATGCTTCGGGCCACATCCGCCGCGCCATATGGAAAGGACGGATTGATGATGCTCGGAAGTATGGACATGATTCCAAAAACACCTCCCACCGGCATGGCGGCGACCAGCAGGACTGCCAGCAGGATGAAAAAAACACCAATAGCCATTATTCCATTACCTCCTTGCTTTTCTGTCTGCAGACAATACATTTAACAATGGCCTGTATATACCGTAATATTGCCAATGCAACCGCAAATCCCATGATTCCATAGAGATATGACAAAGGAATCTGCAGCGCCGGGCTGGCCTGTTTAATCTTTGCCGCATTCTGGATAATAGTCACTGTTCCTTTCAAAAACCATCCCAGAAATCCAATCATCACCACATTGCAAGCAATCTCCAGCACACTCTGTACATGTTTTGGAAGAATAGCCGCAAATGTGTCTACTTTAATACTTGTCCCCATACGCACAGCACATGGGAGACAGAAAAATGCTGACAGCGCCAGACAGTAACAGCAAACCTCGTCCGACCAGCTGAGTGCATGGTGGAAACAGTAACGCAAGATTACATTTGTAAATGATTACCAGAATAATTGCCAGTATCATTAATTCGAAATTCTTATCCAGCCATTTAATACTTTTCATCTTCCCCTCTCCTTTTGTTCATCTTTTTTAATTCACTGCATTTTCTTGCTGTATTTTTATTATATCTGTAGTATAATAAGAAGTAAAGTTACTAATAATTATATTTGTAAGTAGTTTTACTACTAATAACTTTGTCATTTTGCACACTTACCACCGGGAATGGATGGCGATTTTCCATCCATCTTTGTACAGCTTGGACAAGGGGGATTTTTTATGGATTTGAAGCAGTTGGAATACATAGTCGCAATCGCAGAATGCGGGAATATATCAAGGGCAGCAGAAACATTATTCATTACGCAGTCCGGACTGAACCAGCAGCTGATTAAACTGGAAAAAGAGCTGGGTCAGCAGCTCTTCTACCGGAATAAACATTATCTGCGAACAACACAGGCCGGAAAATTATATATCGACAGCGCTAAGGAGATACTGCGCATCAAGAAAAATACATATGCGCAGCTGGAAGATTTAAAAGGCAATGTGGTGGGAGAAATTGCCTTGGGGCTCACCCATGAACATGGAATTGATATTTTCACCTCGGTTTTTCCGGATTTTAACCACAGATACCCGGGAGTTACCTTTAATCTTTTAGAGAGAATGGTGTCTGACCAGCATAATTTTCTTCTGGGAGGGCATCTGGACTTTGGAATTATTATGCTGGCTGATTCAGATAAGATAGACCTGGAGTATACTAAACTTTATAATGAGAATCTGGTGCTGGGAATTCCCAAAAAACATCCAATGGCAAAATACGCCTCCGCCCCCGGAGAGCCGTTGTCCACCATTGATCTGCGTCTTTTCAGGCAGGACAGCTTCTCCCTGATTTTCGCTTCATCTACCATGCGCAAGGTGATTGACCCCCTGTTCAAGGAAGCAGGGTACCAGCCTCATATTCTGATTGAGTCTGCCATGAACCATGCCCTGATACAGCTGGTAAGCAACGGATTCTGCTGCACAATCCTTCCCCAGTCACGGGTTCTGGTAAGTCCGTACAGTACCAACTGCGCCTGGTTTCACCTGTCCTCCCGCCCTAACTGGAATATCTATGTGGCATACAGAAAAGACATGCATCTGAATGAAGCTCATCGTTACTTCATTCAGCTGGCTAAACATTATGGAAATGAGTTGGAAAAGAAATTTCTATAAACCCAAATCCTCCAGACCCATGATGCCGATTGCCATCAAATGCTGTTTTCAAAATGCCGCCTGAAAGAAGACGCGGACTTAGTCCGGCTGTTAAAGGTTAAGCGGATTGTCGTTGTAATTGAGCTTCATTGTAAGTAACAGACACTAAAGCCTATAGTTCATTGGGCCTGTTACCAGGTCTTTGTCAATGGCAGACTCCATTTAACGGAAAATGGCCCATCATCCAGTTTATTAAGGTAATTATAAATAAACTGATGGTTTTCTATTTTATCTTCATTGTTTGACCAGTTTCTGTATCCATTCATATATGAGCTATTATAGTCATCCCACGAAGTAAATTCAGGCTGTATCATTTTTGCAATCTCCAACTGCCTATCTAGGCATTCAGGTTCTGTATAGTAGTCTACAAGATAGAACCAGACGCTTAACTGCATGGCACGGCTATAGTACCAGGCTTTGGTTGAATGATCCGCATTTTGTGCAGACGATATCAGATTGGCAACTGCATTTTCTCCGGAGGTTCTGTCAGTTATCCCCCCAGAAAACTGCGGAAGCGGAATCTCATTCCAGGAGCTGCTGGAAAAATGAAGAAACGACAGGGAACCTATGCTTTTTCTGTCATATGCAGGTAACGGATTGCATTCTGGTGAGTTGGTTCCAGCTCGATGGCATTGCTGAAGGCCTCTGCAGCCGCGTCCATCTTCCCCAGTCCGAGGTTCGCAAGCCCTATCAGATAATAACAATGTGCCCGATTCCGTTTATTCAGGTCATCATCGAAAATCAGAAAGTCCGGAAGGGATACCGCAAAGTAGCTTACCCGCATAACATCAACGATATGCTGTTCACCATAGTCCAGCAGCTTGTTGAACCTTGCCTTTGCCTCTACCGGACGGTTCAGTTTTTCCCTGGCTAATCCCTGATAGTAGATCATGTCTGCGGGCTGGTCGTTATAATACATCATTCCGGCGGGTTCATCCGTACCCGTACTGGCTTTCTCAAAGTATTCATCCGCTGCCGCCTGATTGCCCTGGAGTTCCTTTATGATACCCAAGTAATAATTTATATGATTATCCTTGCATCCCTCCAGCTTGCCTTCCCCAAGATTCTCCGGGTAGTATAGCGCCTTCTTAAGGAGCTCTTCTGCACTATCAAGTTCACCGTGTTCCATGGCTGACCGTGCCAGTTCTACCAATGCCACGGTATACTGGGTCGTAACCTTACCTTCCCCTCCTTCCCATGGATGGAAACGGTTTGCCATGATAAATTCATACGCATCTCCATAACGTCCCAATAGATTCAACAGGGTGGCATACTCAATCATCAGGTCATCACGCTGCATGAAAACCTCCCTGGCTGCATCATAGTTCTTCAGCCGCTCATCGGCAGGCATACCCAGCTTCTTATACAACTGATCCAGCTCCAGGAAAATCCGGGCATCACCAGGATTCAGCTTATATGCTTCTTCCATGGCCTGTCTGGCTTTATCCGGCTCATGTCTCTTATTATAGTATGCCAGGGACAAATTCCTCCAAGTGATTGCAAAGTCCGGTTTTACCTCAGCAGAACGTTCCCAATACCCGATAGCTGTGTCGTACTGCATTTTATCGTAGTACAGATTCCCCAGATAATAGCAGGAATTGGCATCACCACTATTTTCCTTTACAGCATATTCAAGAACCAGAATGTCCTCCAGTTTATTTGGGAAACAGTAATCCGTGCTGCACTTGGACGCCTGCAGAAGGGTCTGTGACGCATCCTTTCCCATCATCCCAAGATAGCAGGCTTTGTAGTAAAACAGCATCGGCCATTCCTCACTGCATTGGGACAGGACTGCAACCGCCTCCTCATAAGCACCGAATTCAGCATAGTCACGGGCTGTCATTAGATAGTTCTCATGAAAATTCCTGGTTAGGGTATTAAACTCCTCCACAAGTCTATCTTTCTGTCCTTCGTCCACATAGGACCATTCCATCCTGGACACATAATCAAAAGGATCCACATCAAGATTCCCGGCAATCGTTTTGGCTGCTTCCTCCATCTTTCCCAGCTTTCTCAGCAGATAAGCCCGAAGTCCCCTGGCCTTCACATTATGGGCGTTTTTCACCAGTCCCTTATCGGTCATTTCCAGCGCATTCTCATAATTACCGCGTTTTGCTTCAATACAGGCCAGATAATAGAAACTCATCTCCTGCTGCTCATTGGACCAGGTGGCCTTATAGAATGCATCAAATGCATCGTCCATCCGGTTCTGGTAAAGCAGGGTCAGACCCAGGTTATAATATGGCTCCGAATTATAGGGATTTGGATTTTTCCAGGTTGCCCGCTTGATTGCCTCCCGAAAATATTGCTCCGCCTCTTTAAAACAGCCCCGGCGCATCAGCAGGCTTCCATAAGCATTGTTGGCGCGGATATCTCCCGCGTCACGCTTTAGGGCCTCCTGATAGTATGGATCCGGACGATAGGTAGCATGCCGGTATTGTTCAATATGCTGCCCTGTCAAATACAGTTCCTCCACTGTCATGATTTCTTCCGGATCCCTGGAAGCCTGGGCAGGCTCCGGCAGCTTGGGAATCTCGTTTTTAAGCGGACTATAAGACACCAGTTCCTTCCCGCCATCCATCACCTGCAGCTTAAGCCTTGTCTCATCCTCCACCGGTGTGTGAATGATAGTCTCAAAGGTATGTACAGGAGATAATTTTGCTATCTCATCCAGCAGAGTCTCATTGCCGTAAGTCAGAAGGATACGTGCCTGTGGATACTCCTGGGTTCCATACGCAGCAATCCGGATACCATCTTCTTCCACCTCCAGGTTAATAACCGCATGGATAGTTGCATTCTTCACTGCACCTACTGCCTTGTATGGCATAAAAAACTGGGTAAATGTTTTCTCTTCCATGGGCTTAAGCCATGTGAAATCCGGCTGGTTGTCAGTATATACACCAGTCATCAGCTCTATGTAAGGCCCATCCTCATCTGTCAGGTTCCTGTCCCATGCCTTTCCAAAATCCCCGCACCCCCATGTCCACTGCTTCTTGCCCGGGGATATGTGATGATCCGCAACATGCAGGATTCCGGCCTGCTTCTGATAATCATAACCGCCCACAAAGTTAAACTCGCTCTTCTCCGCCATATACGAAGTAGGTACCGGAATATTCTTATACCGCGATATATCCACACCGGCGCTGTAATCATGTTTATAATATTCACCAGTAGCAATTGGGAACCGGGATACATCCCTCTTGCCGTGATCCATCACCGCATGCACATCCGGCGGAAAAATAGACTGGGTATGGTCGTTTACTGGCACCGCCGGGTTGGCCCACCAAAGGAATGTCTGCGGAGTCGCAGTCCGATTGTACAACTGGCCCCGGATTTCAATATACGCTTTTCCCGGATACAGGGTAAAGCTGGCTTCCCCCTTTGTTCCATACATCTGGTCTACATCACAGACCCGGCACGTCTTAGAGCCGTCCTCATTCTCTATCAGCATATAATCCACCGGTGAAAATGTGGTTGGCCTATGATGCTGGGGCCAGTTGAACTCGATACCACCGCTGATCCAAGGTCCGCAAAGCCCTACTAAGGCTGGTTTAATTACATGATTATAATATACAAAGTCATACCGGTTGGTCTTATCATATGCTCTCTGGATTCTCCCTCCCAGTTCCGGCAGTACCATCACCTTCAGGTATTCATTTTCCAGCCATACCGCCCGGTATGTCTTATCCTTTTTCTCATCATAGATTTTCTCTATGGTCGGATACGGATAAATCTTGCCTGAACTTCCCTGATACACACGGCTTTCCAAAAACATGGGGTTCTTATCCGCCTCTCCTGCCTCGTATGTAGGAATCACAATGGACTCTTCCCAGAGTTTTACTGCATCCATATCAAATACCTCCTGTCATGATTGTCATCATTTTTTTGTTTTTTACTTCTTGCCTATACTATATCCAATTATCTATAGAGTTTCATTATATACATTTGCCATAGAGTTTTGAAAAATTGCTCTCATATCTTGACTTATGATTTTCACCTGCTTTATAATAGAACCAGTAAGGGAGGGAGTTTTATGTTATCGACAGAGCAGGGAGTCATCCATGGTTCGGACTATTACATCTATACTCCAAGTTCGCAGGCCACTGCCATGTTTCTGTATCCCATCAGCACAGGATATTTCCGTTATCTTCCCGGATATTGTCTCAGACGGTCTTCCTATGACAGCTTCCTGATTATGTACATGCGGAAAGGAAG
>ENA-OPSU01000855-OPSU01000855.1-human-gut-metagenome-genome-assembly--contig:-NODE-855-length-12826-cov-16.454702_pt1 | contig 12826 bp, 16 predicted proteins | sample MGYA00241811_ERZ501913 | MGnify/ENA primary metagenome ERZ501913 (study PRJEB25962, sample SAMEA2042113) | human gut metagenome | biome: human gut; feature: human-associated habitat; material: faeces...
CAGCAAGTCCAGCACTGTGGCCCCCCGGCCGTCCTCCGTGGCGGAGAGGACCCCCGCAGGCTTATGAAGCATGATCCAGGTGTAGCGGCGGCAGTGCAGCACGGTCCCGTCCACCATAATCTCCACTGCCTCCGGCACCACCTTGTCCTCCGGAGACCGGGCAGGCACACCGTTCACCAGCACCCGGCCCTGGCGGACCAGGAGCCTCACTTCCCGCCGGGAGTATGTCCCCTCCCCGGCGATGATCTTGTCCAGACGCGCTTTCTCCATGCCGGCCTCCTCCTTGCTGACCTCTGCCTCTTTTTACCGCTTCTCTTCCCCCGGGACGAACACGGCAGACTCTCTTCCGACGGCTTGTTCTGCTTCATCTTATCATAAATCCGGAAAAAAATGAATAGGAAGATGCAGGAGGGATCGATATGCTGATTTGGACCGCGCGGGTTTCCAAGAAGACAAAGGCCGTTGTGGCTGTGATGCTGGCCGGCATCCTGGCGGCCGCCGTCCTGCTGCTGGTGGGCCGCTCCGGTGGCGGTCAGGACGCGGCAGCTTGGCAGCTGACCGGCAATGCCGACCGCATCGCCTATCTGGAGTCCATGGGCTGGCAGGTGGAGGAGGAACCGGTGGAGACGCTGCAGTTTCTGCTGCCGGAGAAACTGGAGGAGCCCTACCTCACCTACAACGAGCTGCAGGATTCCCAGGGCTTCGACCTTTCTGCGTGCTGCGGCAAGCAAGTGGCCCGGTACACCTACACCGTCACCAACTATCCCGGACGGCCGGAGGGTGTCCAGGCCAACCTCTATGTCTGCGAGGGGCAGCCGGTGGCCGGAGATATCCTCTGCGCCGGGGCAGACGGATTCCAGGACACACTGGTCTATCCGGAGCAGGACTGAGCCCGTTCGGAATGGCCTGCGGGCAAAAAAAGAACTGCCGCAATGCGGCAGTTCTTTTTCTTGGCTGAAAAATCAGGCCTCGGTGATCTCGGTAACAGCGCCGGAACCCACAGTGCGGCCACCCTCACGGATAGCGAAACGCAGGCCCTTCTCAATGGCGATGGGGGTAATCAGCTCCACGCTCATCTCGACGTTATCGCCGGGCATGCACATCTCAGTGCCCTCGGGCAGGGTGATGACGCCGGTCACGTCGGTGGTGCGGAAGTAGAACTGAGGACGATAGTTGTTGAAGAAGGGGGTGTGACGGCCGCCCTCGTCCTTGGTCAGGACGTAAACCTGGCCCTTGAACTTGGTGTGGGGATGAATGGAACCGGGCTTCGCCAGAACCTGGCCGCGCTCGATGCCGTTGCGGTCCACGCCACGCAGCAGGGCGCCGATGTTGTCGCCGGCCTCAGCGTAGTCCAGCAGCTTGTGGAACATCTCGATGCCGGTGACGACGGTCTTCTTCTTCTCGTCGGTCAGGCCAACAATCTCGACTTCCTCGCTCAGCTTCAGGACACCACGCTCCACACGGCCGGTAGCCACGGTGCCGCGGCCGGAGATGGTGAACACGTCCTCGACGGGCATCAGGAAAGGCATATCCTCCTTGCGGTCGGGGGTGGGGATATAGTCGTCAACAGCATCCATCAGCTCCTTGATGCAGGCATACTCGGGAGCGGCGGGATCGCTGGACTCGGAAATCAGAGCGTTCAGAGCGGAACCCTTGATGATGGGGATGTCGTCGCCGGGGAACTCATACTTGGAGAGCAGCTCACGGACCTCCATCTCCACCAGCTCCAGCAGCTCGGGGTCGTCGACCTGATCGCACTTGTTCAGGAACACGACGATGGCGGGCACGCCCACCTGACGGGCCAGCAGGATGTGCTCACGAGTCTGAGCCATGGGGCCGTCGGAAGCGGCGATAACCAGGATAGCACCGTCCATCTGGGCAGCGCCGGTAATCATGTTCTTGATATAGTCGGCGTGGCCCGGGCAGTCCACGTGGGCATAGTGACGCTTCTCGGTCTCATACTCCACGTGAGCGGTGTTGATGGTAATGCCGCGCTCCTTCTCCTCGGGGGCCTTGTCGATGGAGTCATAAGCCTCGAACTGAGCCTTGCCCTGCAGAGACAGCCACTTGGTAATGGCGGCGGTCAGCGTGGTCTTGCCATGGTCGACGTGACCAATGGTGCCGATGTTAACATGGGGCTTGGTTCTTTCAAATTTCTGCTTAGCCATTTGAAAATCCTCCTGTCAATTTTCAAAATCTGTTGGGTGCAATGCGGTTTTTCTCAGCATTGCTTATTTTACCGTATAATGGAGGGAAAATCAATCCCTTTTTCCTTACGCCTGGGGCTTATTGCGGGTCTCCACGATCTTATCCCGGATATTCTTCGGGATCTCCACGTAGTGGCTGGGCTCCATGGTGTACTGGCCGCGGCCCTGGGTGCGGGACCGCAGGTCGGTGGCATAGCCGAACATCTCGGCCAGGGGCACGTAGGCGTCGATCTGCTGGGCGCCGGGACGGGCCTCCAGCTGGATGATCTGGCCGCGGCGGCTGTTCAGGTCGCCCATGACGTCGCCCATATACTCATCGGGCACGATGACACTGACCTTCATGATGGGCTCCAGCAGCGTGGGATCGGCCTTGCGGCAGGCCTCCTTGAAGGCCATGGAGCCGGCGATCTTGAACGCCATTTCAGAGGAGTCCACCTCATGATAGGAGCCGTCGTACAGGGTGACCTTCACATCCACCACGGGGAAGCCGGCCACCACGCCGGCGTTCATGGCGCCCTGGATACCGGCGTCGACAGCCGGGATATACTCCTTGGGAACGGCGCCGCCCACGATGGCGTTGACAAACTCGTAGCCCTTGCCGGACTCGTTGGGCTCCACGTGGATCTTGACATGGCCGTACTGGCCCTTGCCGCCGGACTGACGGGCATACTTGGTGTCCTGGTCCACGGCCTTCTTGATGGTCTCCTTGTAGGCGACCTGAGGTGCGCCCACGTTGGCCTCCACCTTGAACTCGCGCAGCAGGCGGTCCACGATGATCTCCAGGTGCAGCTCGCCCATGCCGGCGATGATGGTCTGGCCGGTCTCCTCATCCGTGTAGGTCTTGAAGGTGGGATCCTCCTCGGCCAGCTTGATGAGGCCCATGGTCATCTTCTCCTGGCCGGCCTTGGTCTTGGGCTCGATGGCCACGCGGATGACGGGCTCGGGGAACTCCATGGACTCCAGGATGATGGGTGCCTTTTCATCGCACAGGGTGTCGCCGGTGGTGGTGTTCTTCAGACCCACGGCAGCCTCGATATCGCCGGAGAAGACCTCCTCGATATCCTCCCGGTGGTTGGCGTGCATCTGCAGGATCCGGCCGATACGCTCCTTGACGTTCTTGGTGCTGTTCAGCACGGAGGAACCGGTGGTCAGATGGCCGGAATAGACGCGGAAGAAGCTCAGGCGGCCCACATAGGGGTCGGTCATGATCTTGAACGCCAGGGCGGAGAAGGGGGCGTTGTCGTCCGCAGGACGCTCGTCCTCCTCGTCAGTCTTGGGGTTCACGCCCTTGATGGGCGGAATGTCCAGGGGAGAGGGCATATAGTCCACGATGGCATCCAGCAGCTTCTGCACGCCCTTGTTGCGGTAAGACGTGCCGCAGGTGACGGGCACCATCTCATTGGCGATCGTGGCCTTGCGGATGGCCGCACGGATCTTGGCCGTGGGAACTTCCTCGCCAGCCAGATATGCCTCCATGATAGACTCGTCCACCATGGACACGGCGTCCATCAGCTTCTCCCGGTACTCGTTTGCCAGGTCCACCATGTCCGCGGGGATGGGCTCCACGCGCATATCCTTGCCCAGATCGTCATAGTAGATGTCCGCGTCCATCTCGATCAGGTCGATGATGCCTTTAAAGGTATCCTCGCTGCCGATAGGGAGCTGGATGGGCACGGCGTTGCACTTCAGGCGCTCCTCAATCATGCGGAGCACGTTATAGAAGTCGGCGCCCATGATGTCCATCTTGTTGACATAGATCATCCGGGGGACCTTGTAGTTATCGGCCTGGCGCCACACAGTCTCAGACTGGGGCTCCACGCCGCCCTTGGCGCACATGACGGTCACGGAGCCGTCCAGCACGCGCAGGGAGCGCTCCACCTCCACGGTGAAGTCCACGTGGCCCGGAGTGTCGATGATGTTAATCCGGGTGGGCTTGAACTGGTTCTTGGAACCGGACCAGTAGCAGGTGGTGGCGGCGGACGTGATGGTGATGCCGCGCTCCTGCTCCTGGGCCATCCAGTCCATGGTGGCGGTGCCATCATGGGTCTCACCGATCTTATAGTTCACGCCGGTGTAGAACAGGATACGCTCGGTAGTCGTCGTCTTGCCTGCATCGATGTGAGCCATAATGCCGATATTACGGGTATTTTCAAGAGGTGTTTTTCTCGGCATACTGTTTCTCCTAACTTACCAGCGGAAATGGGCGAACGCCTTGTTGGCCTCGGCTGCCTTGTGGACTTCCTCGCGCTTCTTCACGGCGCTGCCGGTGTTGTTGGCGGCGTCCATGAGTTCGCCGGCCAGGCGCTCAGCCATGGTGCGCTCGCTGCGGGAACGGGCGTAGGCCGTCAGCCAGCGCAGACCCAGGGTCGTGCGGCGGGCGGGACGGACCTCCATGGGGACCTGATAGGTGGCGCCGCCCACACGGCGGGCCTTGACTTCCAGGCTGGGCATGATATTCTCCATGGCCTGGTTGAACACTTCGATGGGGTCTTTCTCGGTCTTCTCCTTGATCTGGTCGAAGGCACCGTAGACCACCTTCTGGGCCACGCCCTTCTTGCCATCCAGCATGACACTATTGATCAGCCGGGTGACCAGGACGGAGCCGTAAACGGGATCCGGCAGGATCTCTCTCTTGGGAACATTACCTCTTCTGGGCACTATGCTTCCCTCCTTCATAATAATTCTATGATCTCATAGGTACTCAAAAGGCGTATTGCAGCCTTCCGTGGATGCCTGCCAAAGAGGTCGTCCCGGCGGCCCGGAGGCCGCCATCTATATAAACCTATTCGGCAAAGCTCTCAGTTCGCAGACTTACTTCTGCTTGGGCCGCTTGGCACCGTATTTGGAACGAGCCTGCATACGGCCGGAGACGCCCTGGGTATCCAGCGTACCGCGGATGATGTGGTAACGGACACCGGGGAGATCCCTGACACGGCCACCGCGGATCATCACGACGGAGTGCTCCTGCAGGTTATGGCCGATACCGGGGATGTAAGCGGTCACCTCATAGCCATTGGTCAGACGCACACGGGCGATCTTACGCAGGGCGGAGTTGGGCTTCTTGGGGGTCGCGGTTCTCACGGCGGTGCACACGCCTCTCTTCTGGGGAGAAGGCAGATCGGTGGTCTTGTTCTTCAGGGTGTTCAGACCAAACTGCAGAGCGGGAGAAGTGGACTTGTAGGTAGCCTGTTCTCTTCCTTTACGGACCAGCTGGTTAAAAGTAGGCATTCGGTGTATTTCTCCTTTCTTTCATAATTTCGCTGCCGTGTAACCACGACAGCCCTTATTTTTTACGGAACGCGGTGAAGCTATTCCGAAAAAAACCATTTCTTTATGCGGAGAGGACGGCCACCACGGACGCGCCCACGCTGATCCGGCACGCCTGGCCCAGCTGGGACAGTGTGTAGTCCGTCTCTACGGGGATTCCGGCCTCCGCACAGCTGGCGGCCACCGGCTCGGTGATGGCGGGATCGGCGTCACAGGCGAGATAGACCCGCTTGGCCCGGCCTTCCCGGATCGCCTTGCGGGACTGCTTCACGCCGATGACCTTCTCCTGGGAAGCAAGCTCCGAGATCACGGGAAATTCCTCCTGAAACGCATGGCAAAATCCGCAGAATCCTAATATCCGCGCATTTTTGGATTATACCATGGGGAAACATATCCGTCATTGGCCGAGTTTGTCCCCCAGTCCGTCAGGGCCAACATCTGACGCTCGGTAAGGTCGTAGGTCAGCAGCGGCGAGTCGTGGCCCTGTACCACGAGCCGGTAGCCCGTGCCGTCACTGACCACGTGGGCCTGCATACCGTTACGCCTCAATATGTCCTGCATTTCGGGTTGCAGGTCCATCATTCGGGGGTTGGTATTCTTTCGTATCGCCATAATCCGTTGTTAAAAAGGTTTCCGTTATGCGTCTCCGCTCTCCATCGCCGCTTCCAGTTGTTCGTCCTTGTAGTGGACGAACTCGGCGGCCGATTCATTGCCCACCATGAGACCGTGCTCCTTGCAATAGCGGGTATATTCCTCCTGCCATTCGGGTGAGAAATGATTCACATAGTCAAGCCAGCCGTACTGGCCGCGCTCCATCTTCTCGATAAGTACCTCTTCGGGATAATATTGGTGTTCTGCCATATTTGATGAATGTTAAGATGTTATTTGTGAAGTCCCGCCGCACGGTTACGCTCGGCGCTTTTCTTCTGTTCGTTCCACAGTTCCTCGGTATATTCCTCTTCGGGAACGTAGTCGAGATTGCCGTCGTCGTCCATCACCCAGCAGCCGTACACGCCGAAAGTGTATTTGTCCCACTCGCGTTTGGGTTGTTCTTTCCATTTTTGGCTGTCGCCCGAACAGAAGCGGATGCCGGTCTTGTCGTGCAGGTCGATACCCACTGTGACGGGTTCGTCGTCTACGACCAGCGTCAGCGGTTCGCCGTTCTGCATTCCGTTTACCTCTACCGGACCGAGATGCATTATTTCGGCCAGCACTTGCAGGTTGCGCCCGATAATCGGCGTGGGAACATACATCACTTGCTTCGTTCCCTCGTCTATCTGCACGAATGCCTTGCTGTGCCGCCCGTCCGCCGTCTCCACGTCCGCAATGATGGCTTTGCCGTCAAGAAGCTGTTTCTGTTGCGCCTCGTCATAGCGTTCCAGCGGCGAGGATTCCAGAACGGGATAGAACACCACGTCCGGTCGGCCGTCGTCCCTGCGGACAAGGGCGAAGCGGCTGCGGCTCTCTATCAGTTCTCCTTTCTCGTCACGGACACGCACCGGAAGCACGGGAGAGTGTCGACCGTCGCAAATCTCATCAAGGACACGCATCGGCAAGTCCTCGATCATCTCCTGTGTAAGCCCGAATCGGGCCAGTGTCGGATAGGGCAATTCAATTAGTTCAAATCGTACTGTATTCATAATTGATTTTGTATTTTGAATTATACTTTGCAAAGATAGATTCTTTTCATTTCGCTGTATATAATAGAATAATATTAGTGTATTAAGAGTGTTTATTTTTATGTTCAAAGTATGATTTTACACATAAATTCATACTCTGAATGCTTTTTTTGTTGTACTTTGGTCGAAAAAGGTCGTGGAAACGGGACATCTTGGGCAGAGCTGGTTATATTTGCCGCATGAGAAAGAAACTACTGTTTTTGATGGCGGGTGCTGCAAGTGTCGCAGGCCCCGTTCAAGCACAATTCAATACGGTTTCGACCGTGCCGTTCCGATACAGGGTTGAAGTCGTTTCTGCCGGTAGGGATAATGCGGTAACCTTGCCCGGATACACGCTTTCCGTCCAAGACACCTTACCACCGTCAGGAGACGCTGCCCCGGCATTGTCTGCCGACACCTGCAAGCACGTATGGATAGAACGCTATCTTAGCGTAAGCTATCCGCTGCGCCGGATGAAAATCAACTCGCTTTATGGGTATCGGAAAGACCCTTTTACCGGAAAAAGAAAGTTTCACAACGGAATCGACCTCCATGCGCGGGGCGACGAGGTAATGGCCATGATGGCGGGAGTGGTAGTGAAAGTCGGGCAGGACAAATCCTCCGGCAAGTATGTAACCCTCCGGCATGGAAACTACACGGTCAGCTATTGCCACCTGTCGCGTATCCTTACCCGGAAAGGGGCTGCTATCGGGCCGAGGGATGTCGTCGGCATTACCGGTTCTACAGGACGCAGCACCGGTGAACACCTGCATATTTCCTGCAAGCTCGACGGCAAAAGTGTCGATCCGTTAATGGTACTGGATTACATCAAGTCCATACGCGAAGAGTGCGTGGCGGCACTGGCCGAATCCAGAGAAACTTCCTCATTAAGTCTTGCAGATGAAAAATACAGATAATTCTCGTTTATTTTTGTTAATTATTTTATGGAAATGGTAAGAAAGGGGGGCTATGCTTACCCTATGGAAAGTAAAATTAAAGCATAAAAGGGTCCGTTGTTGTTCTATCGTTGGTACTGACGGCTTTGGTATGCAGTTCCGGTGCGCAGCATGTTCCGGCGGCCGGTGTGGCGGCTGCGCAGGAATGTTGTGTCCGAAATACGGACAACGCCTCTTTTCTGCAATTTCATGACAGAAACTCTATCCGGCAAAAAAAGGACAGCGACATAACAGGCATAGTCGGAGAAATCCCCGATGTGGCTTGCCGTGCCGGCGCATAGGTAAATGGGGTGCATCTTCGGTACATATCCGTGGAAACGGCCCATCTTCTCCGAACTTTACAGCGGTATCTCATTTGCCGCATGAACAACCTGACCTATTGTTGTACCCTCGTGCATGACTCTTCCCGTAGCCCGAACTGGGACAATGCCTGCGAGCATTATATTTTCGGGATGAGACGGATTCTGATTTAGCAGTTTGTTTTTCATGGTTTATACTGATGTCTACACTTGGCTGAAAAGCGAGGTGTAGCTGTTCGTGGTGAATATATTGAATAATCAAAAAAATAAAATTTTCGCACGGTATGAATCAAAATATTTTCGCTTCCGAAACGCTGTTCTCGGCGGCATATCTCAATATTGAACAAACTACTGATATTTCACGTCATTATCTCCGTTTCTCTCTGCACGGTCGGACTGTTCATCTTGTTTTGTTGTTGGGACTGCTACGGGCAAGCCTGACGGTGTTTCCCGTGAGGCGAGCAACCCAGTATGACCCGTCGGTATGAAGCTGGACATCATTTAATCTGAGCGGAAACAGGAGCAATATTTCGCTTTATGCCTATGCGGCGATAGATAAAAAAGAGTGGGGTTGGTGTGGATTGGATGCCAGCCCCCTTGTTATACAGAATAAACATACAAAAAGCAATGGCTTGTCCCGCCGGAACAACAGGCTTCGTGTCCGGCTACAAGTCTTCTACGAAATGATTGGTTGCCTCGTCCCAATATTTCCTGTACACGAACTCGTTGTCGCCATTCAGGTTTAACTGGTACATTCTGAATATCACGGGGAAGTTCTTGGGTTGCCACAGTTCTTCGTATGAGTAACGGTACGTCATGCCGAGCTTCCGCATCACGTTTCCGCTTCTCGGGTTGTTCCTGTCGTGCGTGGCGGTGATGTAGGGCAGACCGTCTTTCCTCACTTGGGCGATGACGGCTCCGCCCGCTTCAGTGGCAATCCCCCGATGCCAGAACTCCTTGCGGAGCCCGTAGCCGAAATCGTGGTGTTCCTCCATATCGACTTTCACGTAGCCTATCGGGAAATTGTCCGTTTTCAGGCAGATGGCATAGGCGTAGGCTTGCGGCTGTCCGTATTTCGCCGCATACCTTTCCTGATAAAACCGCCGGGTTTCTTCGAGGTCTTTCACCGGATACCAAGGCAGGAATTTATTGGCTTCTTCGTCTTTGAGTATCAGGAAGAGGGCTTCCATGTCTCTTTCCGTGAACTTCCGCAGTATCAGGCGGGAGGTTTCCAATATAGGTGTATTCATAAGCTTATCTGTCTAACCATCCTTTCAGCTCCGCCGCCCTTTCCCGGCTTACGATGATTTCCACATCGGGATACTTCTTCAAACGAATCTTCAGTCGGGAGTTGAACCAGTTATTGATACTCAAGATACTGTCTATATGGATGAGGTACTGGCGGTTGGCGCGGAAAAAGACATCGGGGTTGAGCTGGGATTCCAGCTCGTCGAGAGAATAAGGCACGGTCTCGGACGTGCCGTTGTTCAGGCAAAGGAGCGTATTGCGTTCGTCCAAAGCGATGTGGCTGATATCTTTCACCTGCACGGAAATATAGCCGTCGCGGTAAGGCAGAAGAAAACGCTCGCGATAACGGTAATTGCTTTGCCGCATATATTCCAATAGCTGGCGCACCTCTTCGCCGTTTGTCTGCGGGGAACTTGCGCGGCGCACTTTTTCCATGGCGGCGGCAAGCTCGTCGGCCTTGACGGGTTTCAGCAGATAATCGAAACTGTTGTATTTGAAGGCCTGGATGGCATACTCGTCGTAAGCGGTGGTGAAGATGACAGGCGAGGGCACTGCCGTCCGGCGCAGCACGTCGAAACTCAGGCCGTCGGACAGGCGGATGTCAGCGAATATAAGCTCCGGGGCAGGATGTGCCTGTAGCCATTCCACCGCCTCCACAATGCTTGCCAACGGCCCGTCGATGCGGAATGTGCCGTCGATTTCTTCCAACAGCCTTTTCAGCCGGTTGAAGTTCCGTTTTTCATCTTCTATGATCAGGATGTGCATAATCGTCGGGTATAATAGGTAATTTGACTATATATGAATGTTCGCTTTTCTTGATGACAGGCTTTTCCTCGCACAACAGGAAGTAACGCTCGATGATGTTCCGTTGTCCGATACCGGTAGATGACAGGTCGGACGACACGGGGCAAAGGTCGTTTTTCACCACAATGTGGTTTCCTTCCCGAAAGACGTGAATATGCAGCGGTTGGTGTACCGACAAGCGGTTGTGTTTGATGGCGTTTTCTACCAGCAGCTGGAGGCAGACGGGGGGAATCCGGCCGTCTGTCCGCTCCAGTTGTTCATCCACATCGACGCTTATGGCATTCTCGTAGCGCATCCCTATCAAGTAGAGGTAGGAACGCAGGAAATCCAACTCTTCGCTTACCGGCACGGTGTCGCGCTTCAAGTTTTGGATGACGTAACGGTAAACGCTCGACAGATTCTCAAGGAAGCGTTCCGCCAATGTACGGTTTTCCACTATCAGTTCGGACAGAATGCTGAAGTTATTGAACATGAAATGCGGGTCTATCCACCAAACTGGCAAAAGAAATGAATATCACGATGAATGACCGTCTGGAGTTTGCCCATGACGAGAACAATCCCAAAGAATGGTTTCTGCACAAGACCGCCGACAAACAAGGTTTCCCGCTGCAGTTCAACAGGGGAGGAACACGCTTGAGGAATAAGTACATCTGTAAGACCATTTTGGATATAGCGAAAGTCAAGGAGAGCGCGACATTCTTGGTATCGAAAGACCCGGTAAAGACCGAGCTGGGGTCATTTTACAGAATAATACTCTCTTGTCCCATTCTCCCGAAGAACAAGCCCAAACTATAAGCCTGTAACCTCTGTGGTCTGTCCGAAGGGCGAATGCCTTTCGGACAGATTGCAGGGCAACCGATACCTTTTATAGCACGATTATCTCCTTTTTTACCTTCAGGCTGTTTTCCCTGTTATACGTCGGCTTTCCCAACCCCGTAAACAGTTGGAAGTCTGTGCCGTAACAAGTCGTCAAGGAAAGGGACGGGAGGCCGTTCCAAACCGGCGGCAGCCCGGATCGTGCCGTTCCATGCCGGAGCTTCGACCTGTCGAAACAACACGGTATTCCACAGCCCGACCGGTCTTTATGCCGCTGGTTTCGGACTTTCCGCCTCTGTTCCGTATCTTTCCCTTGTGACCTGCCACGTCAAGGGCAAACGGTGATACTTCTTATTCGCTCCGCGCTTTCATTCCGCCCGGTCGAAATTCAGGCGTGGAGCGGATAAGGAGAATCCCGTTCGTGTTTGCCCCGGCAGACCCTTGCTTGACCCGCCCAAGCCGCATTCTTTTCTATTTCATTTTCTCCTGCATTTATATCCGGCAAGGCCGTACCCCCCTTTTTACCATCATATTTACCGGCCTGTTCCGGTTTCCTCTCCGCCATCGCCGTCCGGTTTTCCAGCTGCAAAGGTCGGCTGCCGCGCTTGATCCGGCGGCTTGAAGTGCATTCCCTGCAAATTCTTCCTTTCTGCGAAAGAGTAATTGGCCGGGAAAACCGCCGTATGAAGCCCTGCCGGCAGTCGTGTACCGCATCTGTAAAATCCCGGAACGGTTCAGGCAGAGAAAAGAACCGAAAAAAGGGTAAAAAACAGATGTTTCACATAAAAGACAAGAGATGGACAAGAAAAACTGTAAAACAGGCAAACGCACAAAACGGCAGGTTGAAAAAATCCTGATGGTTATCGACGTCAAACGGGAAATCATAGATATTCTTCAGATAACCAATCGGCGTTTTATGTACAATCCGCAAACGGGAACTTTAATTTTAGGAGATGAAATGTACGGCAAAAGCATTTGCAGCTCCCATGCTCAAGAGTTCCATGCGTCACAAGCGGAAGGACGCTTCGATGATTATTTGCGTGGGTGGATAGGTGTCTCGAAAAGCTATCCCCACGGTATTGTTCATTTTGCCCCCGCTGTCAGCATGGAACAGTTCGACTGTGGATTTGACGCGTTGCAAATGTTCGCCAGACTTGAAGGTGTAAACGAAGATACTATCGTTCGTGGATTTTGCACTATGCCGGAACAGAGGATGGGGGATTTGCTGCCTTCCTCTCTTTAAGATACCGGCCCGGTCAAAACTGGCTATAAACGGGAATCGTGCCTATGGCAACACCATTGGCGGAGGGCACGATATCCGTTTATAAATACCGCAACTCCGTTGTCGGCTTCCTTTTATACCTCTCTCTTTCCCTCTGCTCTTATACTTTGGCGAAGCCCTCTTCCTTTTATATCAGTTATAGGTATAATCTCTACGGTCTCCTCTCTGCCGTCGCCGTCCGGTTTTTCAGATGCAAAGGTCGGCTGCCGCGCTTGATCCGGCGGCTTGAAGTGCATTTCTTGCAAATTCTTCCTTCTACGAAGAGTAATTGGCAAGAAAAGCCGTCGTA
>ENA-OPSU01000864-OPSU01000864.1-human-gut-metagenome-genome-assembly--contig:-NODE-864-length-12668-cov-2.346864_pt1 | contig 12668 bp, 9 predicted proteins | sample MGYA00241811_ERZ501913 | MGnify/ENA primary metagenome ERZ501913 (study PRJEB25962, sample SAMEA2042113) | human gut metagenome | biome: human gut; feature: human-associated habitat; material: faeces...
CTTAGTGAGTGGATGGTCGTTAGACCATTCAGGAGCTTAGTACAGCTGCGTGTGAGTCGAGCGAGAGCACGTCGCAGACAGATAACCCTTTTTATAATATTCCACCAATAATTTCCGTTATCAAACCAGCAAATTAAAATTTCTATGTAGTATCATATAATAATTCCGTATATATAACCAGATGATCATCAAAATAAACAAAGGAAGGGCAAGGATATGGAAGATCAAAAGATCATAGATTTATATACAAACCGTGAAGAAAGAGCAATTCACGAAACAGATAAAAAATACGGACGATTATGTACAAGCATTTCCATGGGAATCTTAAATGATATCAGAGACAGTGAAGAATGTGTCAGTGATACATGGCTTACCTTGTGGAATCAGATACCGCCCAAGAAACCGAACCCATTCAAAGCGTATATCTGTAGGATCATAAAAAATCTATCATTAAAACGCTATGAATATCATCATGCAAAAAAGAGAAACAGCCAGTATGATCTTTCACTGGAAGAATTAGAAGAGTGCATCAGCAAAGAACAAAATGTAGAAAATCAGATCGAATTACGAGAATTAAAATGGATCATTGCAAAGTTCATAGAGAAACTGCCAAAAGAAAAAAGAATTTTATTTTTAAGAAGATACTGGTTTTTGCAATCGGTCTCAGAAATGGCGAGAGATTATGAAATAACTCCAAAGAATATGTCAGTCAAACTGTTAAGGATCAGAAAAGAGTTAAAAGAATATCTGAAAGAGGAGGGATTTGAAATATGAAAGACAATAAGGATGAGGAAAAAACATTATTTCAGGCAATCGATGCAGTGGATGATAAATTTTTGATGGAAACATTGAAAGATATGGAAAAGAGAAAGAATCAAAACCACAAACAGCAATTAAAATTTAAGCAAATGACACCAATGGTTAAAGCAGCAACGATTGCATTGATCTGTTTTCTGACCTTAGGAATAAGTGTTAGCGTGGCAGCAGCGACATCGAAAACATTTCGGCAGTGGATTCAAAAGACATTTATGTCACAGACGATATATAAAGTAACACAAACCAAAGATGTCAGCGATCATAAGAAAACCCAAAAGATTGTGCTAAAAGATAACATGGAAATCAAACAAGGACACAACCAAAGCTTTATCTGTCAGTATCATTACGAAGGAAAATACGATGTCGAAGTGACAGACAAAGTATATACAATTGAAGGGAATCATTTAAAAGAATTAAAACCAGAGAAAAAATGGTTCCATGGAATTTATAATGGAAGGAAATTTTCATTTCAGTATGCAGTGATTCGTGGAGAAATTTATGTATACAATGTGAAAGGAAATATCAGTGATATTTTCTGGAAAGTATGGGATGAAGATACGATTTATGTTTCTTTATATCATATGAATAAAAAAGATGATATCATACAAAAAGAATGTATTGCAAAATTAAATCTTAAAACAGGAAAAGTAACAAAGATTACAGATGACACCAAAATCTGCAATATGGAGATGACACCAGATGGGGAATGGATTTTGTTAAATTACAGAAGCAAAGGATATTGGAGTGCATTGAATCTTAAAACAAGAAAAGAAACCAAACAGCCAGAAATCAGTGGATATGCACACAATGAAGAAATTTGTTTTATTGGAAAAGACAAGATTGTAGCAATGGGAAATCCTGTCATGACAAAAAATTCTGAATACAACGTCTGGAATAAAATTAATCTAAAAACAGCCAAAGCGACAAAACAATGGGATGACCGCTCCAAAGAAGAACAATATTCAAATAACGAATGGTATGTATACAAAGAAAAGAAAGGAAAGTTACATTTAAAACATCTGGCATATGAAACATCCATTGATATTCCAGATGTCAAAACAGTACATATTATTGATGATGCTGGAGATTATGTTTTATTTGATGATGATCAAGGCAATGATTATTTGTGTAATCTAAGAAATAAGACATATAAGAAATTTATATTGCCAAAGAAATTTAGAGATGATACGCAAATGTATCTGGCAGGAAAAGAGAAGAAGATGCTGGTGCAACATGGAAAAGAAATATATTTGATCGATATTAGTGATATGTATAAAAACATCCAACCAAGGAAATAATACCACTATTATTTTCATAAAGAAGGATGTGACAAAAATTGAAAAATCGTTTATGCATTGAAAATGTTATCGGAAGGGAAGTTTTAGATTCCAGAGGAAATCCAACGGTAGAAGTCGATGTACTTTTAGAAAATGGAGCCTTGGGAAGAGCAATTGTCCCTTCTGGTGCGTCCACAGGTAAATATGAGGCGTTAGAGTTAAGAGACCGCGAAAAAAGATACCGTGGATTAGGTGTTGAAACAGCTGTTAATCATGTGAATCACAAGATTGCAGACCGCTTGACTGGCAAAAATGCACTCAATCAGATTGAGATCGATCAGATCATGTTAGAAGCAGATGGAACCCCAAACAAAGAAAGATTTGGGGCAAACGCAATCCTTGGAGCATCACTTGCGACTGCTAAGGCAGCCGCTTGTGGACTAGGTTTACCGTTATACCAGTATCTCGGAGGCAGCTTTGCATCCAAACTTCCGATACCAATGATGAACATATTAAATGGAGGAAAACACGCAGATAATACCGTTGATTTTCAGGAATTTATGATTGCACCAGTTGGTGCAGACTCTTTCAAAGATGCTTTGATGATGGGAACTGATGTTTATCATACATTAAAATACATTTTGAGGAGAAATCATTTAAATACAGGTGTTGGAGATGAAGGAGGTTTCGCCCCGAATCTGGAAAGCTCAGAACAGGCATTAGATCTTTTGGTGCAGGCAATTGAACAGGCAGGATATAAAACAAAAGAAGAAATAGCAATTGCTATGGATTGTGCTGCATCAGAAATCTATAATGAAGATGAGAAAGTTTATCATTTTATGGGAGAAAGCAGGATGGCAGGCAAGGAAGTAAGAAGAAATTCTGAAGAAATGGTGCAGTATTATGAAAAGCTTGTCGAAGATTATCCAATCTTTTCCATTGAAGATGGATTAAATGAAGAAGATATGCCAGGTTGGAAAGTATTGACCTACCGTCTTGGAGAGAAGATCCTGCTAGTTGGAGATGATTTATTTGTAACAAATGTTGCACGGCTAAGAGAAGGAATTAAGGAAAATATTGCAAACAGTATTTTGATTAAGCCAAATCAGATTGGAACATTGACAGAGACATTAGATGCCATTGAGACAGCTGCAAAATCAGACTACAAAACAATCATTTCTCATAGATCAGGGGAAAGCGAAGATACGACGATCGCAGATATTGCAGTTGCAACGAATGCAGGACTGATCAAAACAGGAGCACCATGCAGATCTGATCGTACTGCAAAATACAATCGTTTATTACGTATTGAAGAAGAGCTTGGAAGCTTATCAAAATATGGCTGGTAAAAGGATAAAAATGTAAAAACTATGCAAAGTATTGTTGTTTTCCTTGCAAGTTTGATATGTATATGTTAGAATGAACCACAGTGAATGGAAATATATTAGGAGGCATATCGTGAAAACAGCATTAACTGTAATTTTTATTATAGCATCAATTTTATTAATCATATTAGTATTAATGCAAGAAGGAAAAGAGGCGGGATTAGGTTCTTTAACCGGTGCAGCAGATAGCGGAACATACTGGAGCAAGAACAAAGGTCGTTCTAAGGAAGGAACACTGATCAAAGTGACAACATTCTTTACGATCGTATTTTTCGTAACAGCAGCAATCCTTTGCTCAAGATTTATTTAGAGAAAAGATAAGCACTTCTTAAACTTGTTTTAAGAGGTGCTTTTTATGTCGAAGAGAATTTCCATAAAAAGATTAAGAAGATTTAAATATACAGGAGAACGTAATGACAGATAAACGATTTAACAGAAAGAAGAAAATTAAAGCGTTGATCAACGATCCGTATTATCAGCCAATGAAACAAAGAGAGATCGGATACCTGATGCGGGTAGCTCCAGAAGATCGTGACGAGTTTGTTGAGATTTTGAATGAACTGGTAGAAGAAGGATCGATTGAAGTAAGTAAACGTGGAAAATACATGCCGCCAAGTGTGAAGACGGTCAAAGGAACATTCAGTTGTACAAGCAAAGGTTTTGGGTTTGTGACTGTGGAAGGGGAAGATGACGATTATTACATTCATGAGAAGAACATGAATGGAGCTTTCCATGAAGATACGGTCTTAATGCAGGTATTGGACGATCATCCAACTTCTGGAAGAAGAAAAGAAGGAAAGATCATCAAGATTTTAGAGAGAGGAATCAAGACGGTGGTCGGAACTCTTCAGAAAAACCAGAACTTTGGGTTCGTGATTCCAGATAATTTAAGATTTGACAGTGATATTTTTGTATCCAAATCTCAGTGCAAGAATCTTACCAGCGGATTTAAAGTGATGGTAGAGATCACAGATTATGGAGATGCCAGAAGAAGTCCAGAAGGAAAGATCATTGAAGTTTTAGGACATAAAGATGATCCAAGAGTTGATATTTTATCAATTGTCAAAGCTTATGGAATCCCAACCCAGTTTGAAGATGATGTCAAACAGCAGGTTGATACGATTCCATCACAGATCAAAGCATCTGACTACAAAGACCGTATGGATATCAGAGACTGGCCAATGGTAACGATCGATGGAGAAGATGCGAAGGACTTAGATGATGCGATCACATTATCAAGAAAAGGAAAGAATTATTTACTTGGAGTACATATCGCAGATGTATCCGAATATGTAACAGAGTACTCTCCATTAGATAAAGAAGCGTTAAAACGAGGAACAAGTGTATATCTTGTAGACCGTGTGATTCCGATGCTTCCACATCAATTATCGAATGGAATTTGTTCCTTAAATCAGGGATGCGACAGACTGGCATTAAGTTGTATCATGGAAGTTGATCCAAGTGGAAAGGTTGTCGATCATCAGATCGCAGAGACATTGATCAACGTCGATCATCGTATGACATATACATCCGTAGCTAAAATCTTGGATGGGGATATGGAAGAACGTAACAAATACGAAGATTTTGTAGAAATGTTTGAGTTAATGAAGGAATTATCCGACATTTTAAGACATCGTCGTCATGAAAGAGGAAGCATTGACTTTGACTTTCCAGAATCTAAGATCATCTTAGATGAAAAAGGCCGTCCAGTTGATGTTTATCCACAGGTAAGAAATGCAGCAACAAAGATCATAGAAGATTTTATGCTGTGTGCCAATGAAACGATCGCGGAAGAATTTTACTGGAGAGAGATTCCATTTTTGTATCGAATCCATGAGATTCCAGACCATGAGAAGATTGATAAGTTACAGGTATTTTTACAAAACTTTGGAATTTACTTAAAGAGCAGTCATGATGAGATTCATCCAAAGGAAGTACAGAAGTTACTGACAAAGATCGAAGGAACACCAGAAGAACCATTGATCAGCCGTTTGACATTAAGATCTATGAAACAGGCAAAATATTCTGCATACAGCTCTATGCATTTTGGATTGTCCACAAGATATTACTGCCATTTTACATCACCGATCCGAAGATATCCAGATCTTCAGATCCACAGGATCATTAAGGAAACTTTGCATAATAAATTTACAACAAGACGATTCAGTCATTACGATGCAATTTTGCCAAAAGTAGCAGAACAGTCATCTAAGATGGAACGCCGTGCAGAAGAAGTCGAGAGAGAAGTATGTAAGCTTAAGAAAGCGGAATACATGAGAAGAAGAATCGGAGAAGTACATGAAGGAATCATTTCCGGTGTGACAAACTGGGGAATCTATGTGGAACTTCCAAATACGATCGAAGGAATGGTTCATGTATCCATTCTTCCGGGAGACTATTATTACTATGATGAGAAGACCTATTCCATGGTAGGAGAAAGAACTGGAAGAACATTTAAATTAGGAGAGAAGGCGAAAATCCGTGTCAAAGATGTGGATATGATGCTTAAGAATATTGATTTTGAGTTAGTGGAGGATGATGATTATGAGCAAAGCGAAGACGGATGGAATTAAACTCATAGCAAATAATAAAAAAGCAAGACATGATTATTTTGTAGAAGACAGTTTTGAAGCAGGGATCGTACTTCATGGAACTGAAGTAAAATCTTTAAGACAAGGACACTGCAGCATCAAAGAATCCTTTGTTGATATTGATAATGGGGAAGTGTTCATTCATCAGATGCATATCAGCCCTTATGAAAAAGGAAATATCTTCAACAAAGATCCACTTCGTACAAGAAAACTATTATTGCATAAATCGGAGATTTCCAAGATGATCGGACAGATCAATCAGAAGGGATATACATTGATTCCATTAAAAGTATACTTTAGTGGAAGTTTGGTGAAAGTTCAGATCGGATTATGCAAAGGTAAGAAACTCTACGACAAACGACAAGATATCTCAAAGAGAGATCAGTTAAGAGAAGCACAGAGAGACTTCAAAGTAAGAAACTTTGGATAATTTCAAGGAAGATTAAAGATTGTATAAGAAGTTATACAAAAAGACTTGACATCCTATATAAGAGACTATATAATATAATTTCGAGACTGGGAAGGCTCTCAGTCTCGAACCAAGCTTATTAATTCCGGGCTAGTAAAGGTTTCGACAGGGGTTATGAAGCTTGAGGAGCCATTGGGAGGGACCACCTTACGGTACAAACTTAAATATAAACGCAGATAATAAATTAGCGTACGCTGCCTAGTTTGCAGCAGTCAGCTCTAGATCACCTGTAGTCTGGAATCCTGGCTTCAAACATGCAGGACCCTTGACCGGTCAAGCTTTGTGCCGGTTAAAGTATTGATGAAGCTACTGAAGCTGTGATCCTGTTAGTCGGAGCACGGTAGAGGGAATGAAAGAAGACTGACTGTAATGGGAGAGCCTCATGTGAATTGGCTTTTGGACGCGGGTTCGATTCCCGCCTAGTCCATTTTTAAACCTCACGTTTTTACGTGGGGTTTTTGTTGTATATGGAGAAAATGAAAGAAAAAGGATGATAAGATGAAGTATATTGCACATAAAGATGGAGAAAGGGAACAAACAATTAAGGAACATTTAATTGGAACAGCAACATTAGCTGGACAATTTGCAGAGAAGTTTGGAAGTAAAGATTGGGGATACTGTGGCGGAATGCTTCATGATATTGGAAAATATTCAGAAGAGTTTCAAAAAAAGATTAATGAAGATACAAATAATATGGTAGATCATGCAACAGCAGGGGCACAGCTTTGTAAAAAAATAAATTTGCCAGTGTTAGATTACTGTATCGCAGGACATCATGCAGGACTTCCAGACTATGGGAACACTGCTGAACGTTCAAGTTTATGTGGAAGATATAAAAAGAAAATATATAATTATGAAGCATATCAAGAAGAAATTAAAATTCCAGAGATTTATACGGAACCATTCGATATAAAAACACTTTCTGATCCAGATTTTTCATTAAGTACATTTACAAGAATGATTTATTCCTGCCTAGTGGATGCAGATTTTTTGGATACAGAATATTTTATGAAAAATGGGCTGGTGGAACGACAATCAGGTCAAAGTATGAACATTCTATTGAAAAAGTTAGAAAATCGCATTTTAGATTGGTTGAAAAATAATGATATTGATACGGTAAATGGAAGAAGAACAGAAATATTAAGAAATTGTATAGAAGAAGGAAAAAGAAATAGAGGTATTTTTCGGTTAACAGTTCCAACAGGAGGCGGTAAAACAATAGCATCGCTTGCATTTGCACTAAATCATGTTGTGAAACATCATATGGATCGGATTATATATGTTGTTCCATATATCAGTGTTATAGAACAAAATGCAGAGATATTTCGAGAAATTTTAGGGGATGAGAATGTATTAGAAAATCACAGCAACGTAGATTATGAAAATTCAGAAGAACTTAGACCAATGCAGCTTGCAAGTGAAAATTGGGATAAACCAATCGTTGTGACTACGAATGTACAATTTTTTGAATCCCTGTTTTCAAATAAATCATCAAAATGTAGAAAAATACATAATATTGCAAATAGTGTAATTATTCTTGATGAGGCACAAATGCTTCCGATGGATTATCTTATTCCATGTACAGCAATGTTGCAAGAATTGGTACAAAATTATAAGACAAGTGTGGTATTGTGTACAGCAACACAACCATCGTTAGATAATTTTTTTGGACAAATAGAAAATTTTGTTGAATTATGTCCAAGAATGGAAGAACAATTTGAATTTTTTAAACGAGTGACGTATCAAAATATTGGTAATATTTCAAAAGAAAATATGGCAGAAAGATTAAAAAAAGAACAAAGGGCATTATGCATTGTAAATACAAGAAAAAGAGCTCAAGAATTATATCAATTATTAAAGTCGGAAGGAGTATATCATTTATCAACAACGATGTATCCGAAACATCGAAAAAAGGTGTTAGCAAATGTAAAAGAAAGATTGGATAATAAGGATCGATGCATTTTGATAGCCACAAGTCTTGTAGAAGCTGGTGTTGATTTGGATTTTTTGAGTGTTTATAGACAAATAGCAGGTATTGATTCATTGATTCAGGCAGCAGGCCGTTGTAACCGAAATGGAAACGAAAGTACTGAAGAAAGTAAGGTGTATATATATGATTTTGAAGATTCAAAAGTGATACCTAGCCAACAGAAAAAGATTGATGTTACAAAATCTGTTGTACAGGATTATGAAGATATATCTGATTTAGAATGTATTACGGATTATTTTAAGCGATTATATAAATTTCACGGTAGAAATTTGGATAAGAAAGATATTATGAAAGAATTTCATGATGGAAAGTATAATTTTGCAAAGGTTGCAAAGGAGTTTCGGTTGATTGAGCAGGAGACAAAGACAATTTTTATTTGTAAAGAACCAGAGGCAAAAGAAATTTTAGATGAAATTAAAACAAAAGGAACGTCAAAAGAGAGAATGCGAAAAGCAGGACAATATTGCGTACAAATTTATGGTGATTTCTTTGGCAAACTAAATGGTGCAGGTATGTTACAATTAGTTTCAGAGGATATTCAAGATTTTTATGAACTTGTGTCAATGGATCAATATTCGGAAGATTATGGATTGGATTATGCGATGGATAATGGAATTGCAATATTTGTGTAGAAGATTATAATACAGCGGTGTAAAGATTAAACTCTTTACACCGCTGTACATTTTCATTATCAAAAATACTATTATTTCAATCCACTAGTTTCCTAGACGAAGTTAGTATAAAGGATTTTAATAAAAATAGCAATATACAGTAATAAATTAATTCTTCAATAGTATTTTATATATTAATTTTTTCAATAGAATTTTATATAACAATATTAAAAAGTGGCTTGATAAATATAAAGAAGTGTAGTATAGTCAACTTATAAAGTAATACGTAAATAAAATTATAGGAAGGAAGGAGTATAAGATATGATTTTGTACCATGGAAGCAGAGAAATTGTAAAATATCCAGAAATTCGAAAAGCACAATATCATAAAGATTTTTATTTTGGATTTTATTGTACAAAACTTCCGAATCAGGCAAAGCGTTGGGCAAGCCGTTATGGGATAAAGGGATATTTAAATTCTTATGAATATACACCAAATTATGAATTAAAATATCTTATATTTGAGGAGATGTCGGAAGAATGGTTAGATTTTATTGTAGCGTGTAGAAGTGGGAAACCGCATACATACGATATCGTAGAAGGACCAATGGCAGATGATACCATTTACAATTATATTCAGAATTATATTGATGGGAAAATTTCTAGAGCAGCGTTTTGGGAGTTGGCTAAATTTAATCATCCAACACATCAGATTAGCTTTCATACAATATCTGCATTGGATACATTGAAGTATATAGGAAGTGAGGTTGTAGATGGCAGCGAAAAATAATAACGCATTATTTTATACATGTAGTCTGATTGAATATATAGGACGGACAAAGAAAGAAACCAGATGTAAAATAGTGGAAGATCTAGGGAAAGATACAATTCAAAGAATTTATAATTATTCAGATGTATTCCATTGTGAGTCGATTGAGAAGGTAGCAATGGAATTCATTGAAGAATATCGGATACAAGATGGAAATTACGATAATGTTGGAAGTTGCAGATACAAAGTGCCAGATTACTGGGACATTGGAGAAGTGTATGAGCGATTGATCGAGGATTGTTATACAGATAATGAAATAATGAAAGGAATTTGGGAAGTATATCATTCATGGATTGATGCAGTGATTTCGGATTATAATACGGATTTTTATTATCAATCACGAGATTATATAGCAGCATGCTATAAGGAAGGAGAAGTATTATAAGATGGCAAAGGGAGTCAAAGTTCAGGTATGGGGAGATTATGCACTCTTTAGCAGGCCAGAGATGAAGGTTGAACGATGCTCATATGATGTTATGACCCCATCTGCTGCAAGAGGGATTTTAGAAGCGATTTACTGGCATCCAGGACTTCGATGGATCATTGATAAGATTTATGTAAAAAATCCAATTCGATTTACCAGTGTACGACGTAACGAAGTAAAAAGTAAAATATCTGCAAGTAACGCCTTACAAGTATACAATGGCGGAAAGAAACAACTCTATTTAAATACAAAGGAAGAAATTGTACAAAGAGCATCTTTGGTTTTATGTGATGTATCATATGTGATTGAGGCACATTTTGAAATGACGGAAAAAGCGAATGCTTCAGATAATCCAGGGAAATTTAAAGATATCATGATGAGACGCTTGAAAAGAGGCCAATGCTATCATATGCCATATTTTGGCTGTAGAGAATTTCCAGCACAATTTTGTTTATGTGAAGAAGATGAAATACATACAATTTATGACGAAGTATCAGAAAAAGATTTAGGATTTATGTTATATGATATGGATTATAGTGACAGTAATCATATAGAACCAATGTTTTTTAGAGCAGTTATGAAGAGAGGAGTTTTAGATCTTAGAGATTGTGAGGTGATTCGGTGATATTGCAATCATTAGTACGCTATTACGAAGATCTTCTTCAACAAAATGACAAAAAACCAATGGATGAAAGAATACCTAAATTAGGTTGGTGTCTGGCCAGAGTATCTTATATGATTGAGTTGAAAGAAGATGGAACGGTAAAGCAGATTATCTCATTAAAGACAGAAGCATTAAAACCACAGATTCTGTGCGTGCCAGAAATGTTTTCAAGAAGTGGAAAATGTCCACCTGCATATTTTTTATGTGATAATGCAAAATATTTAATGGGAATTAATATAGAAGGAACAAATTCTGATATAAAAGACCGCTTTGAAGATTCTAGGAAAAAACATTTGGAGATTTTAAAGGATACAGAAAGTATACTTGCAAAGGCTATCTGCAAATATTTTGAAAAATGGGATCCAGAAAAAGCAAAAGACAATCCAAAAGTGCAGGAGCGTTGGGAAGAATTAAATGATGGCGGAAATATTATTTTTGGAATGCGAGATCATTATGCACAAGATGATGAAGAAATACAAAAAACATGGGAAGATTATCAAGGACGAATAAAAGAAGGACAAATAGGTAAATGTCTTGTTACAGGAAAAGAAACAGAAATTGCACGTATACATAGAGGAATAAAAGGTGTTCCAGGAGCACAATCAAGTGGTGCAGCATTAGTTTCGTTTAACGCTACAGCATTTGAATCTTATGGAAAAGAACAGAGTTATAATGCTCCAGTTGGAAAATATGCGGAGTTTGCGTATACAACAGCATTGAATTATCTTCTGAATAAAAAAGAATATACACTCCGATTGGGAGATTCTATGATTGTTTATTGGGCAGAATCTGCACAAGAAACATATCAAAGAACTTTTTTTACGTTAATCAATCCACAACCAGATAATCAGGATGAGTTAAAGAAGGTATTTGGAAATCTTGAGAAAAATATATGGATAGACACAGAAGATATACAAATAAATCCAGATCAAAAATTTTATATTCTTGGTTTAGCACCAAATGCGGCAAGATTATCTGTCCGATTTTTCTACCAAAATACATTTGGAGAAATTCTTAATAATATTCAAAAACATTACAAGCGAATGGAAGTTATACAACCTGCATGGGAAGATAGAATTTATTTAGGAATTGAGGCAATGTTATTAGAGACGGTAAGTTCAAAAGCCAAAAATGAAAAGCAGTTTTCTAATATGATAACAATGACACTAAAAGCAATATTGGCAAATGATCGTTATCCCATGAGTTTATATACTAGTACAGTGTTGAGAGTTCGTTCAGAACAAGGAAAAGTAACAAGTGGAAGAGCAGCGATTATAAAAGCTGTGTTAATAAAAAATTATAAATGGAAGGAAGGAGAAAAATATATGGCATTAAATCAGGAAAGTGAAGATCAGGCATATGTATTAGGAAGATTATTTGCGGTGTTGGAATCTATTCAGCAGGATGCAAATAAAAGAAAAGATACAAATAAAGGAAAAGATGCAAATAAAGGAATTAATACAACAATTAAGGATCGTTATTTTAATTCAGCATGTGCTACACCAGCATTAATTTTCCCTATATTAATTAAATTAAAAAATAGTCATATCAAAAAATTAGAACGAGAATACCCAGGAAAGAAAAAATGGTATGAAATATGTTTGACAGACATC
>ENA-OPSU01000897-OPSU01000897.1-human-gut-metagenome-genome-assembly--contig:-NODE-897-length-12182-cov-4.210275_pt1 | contig 12182 bp, 10 predicted proteins | sample MGYA00241811_ERZ501913 | MGnify/ENA primary metagenome ERZ501913 (study PRJEB25962, sample SAMEA2042113) | human gut metagenome | biome: human gut; feature: human-associated habitat; material: faeces...
CTGCTGGCCACCCTGGGGCTGGGCCACCGGGTGGAGCACCCCCACATCCTCCAGGCCGTGGAGCCCTATCCCGGCCGCTGGACCCACCATGTCTTGGTGACAGAGGCGGACCAGATCGACGAAGAGCTGATGGGCTGGCTGCGGGAGGCATGGGACTTTGCGGAGAGCAAGCGATGAGATACACACGGGAAGAGCTGGCGGAGGCCCGGCGATCCATCGACTCCACCCTGCGCAAGTGTGAGAAGGCGCTGGAGAAGCTGCGACCGGGCACGTCGCCCCACACGCTGACGGTACGGCGCATCCGGGCGTTCCGGATCGCCTTGGCGCTGATCGACCGGGAGATGGACGGGACGGAGATTCCCGGTTCGGAAGGGAAGGAGGACCTATGAGCCACTATGCCTACGGATACTGCGGGATGCCCTGCGCACTCTGTACCCGCTGCCGGACAGAGGGAAGCAGCCGGTGTCCCGGCTGCTCCTGCGACGGATACTACACCGTGCCCTGCAAGGTCCACCGCTGCGTCCGGGAAAAGGGACTGGACCACTGCGGAGAGTGCGGGGACTTCCCCTGCCCGAAGCTGGGGAAGATGGGGGATTTCCGGGACCTGGATACGGGCCGCGTGAAGGAGCGGACCTGCCGGGCCGTGGCGGCGGAGGGCCTGCCCGCCTGGCTGGCGGAGTATGAGGAAAAGGCGGACCTGCTGACGGTGGCGCTGGAGCGGTACAACAACGGCAGGATGAAGCGGTATCTCTGCGAGCTGTTCCTGCAGCAGGACCTGGGCACCCTGCGGCGGATCATGGCCCGGGCGGAGGCACTGGAATTCCAAGGAGCTGGGCCGGGCCTTCCAGGCGCTGGTGGGGGAGATGCTGGAATCGTGAGCGGGGCGCTGAACAGAAAAAAAGCCACCGGAGCAAAGGGCCCGGCCGCATAAGGGTATCATTTAAAACCGTCCAGGTTCAGTAAGTTGGGACACATGCTACACACCGTGTGGCATGTGTCCTGCTTTTAATTATACTTCAATTACATATCCTTGTTGAAATTAGAATACACTTGCGTTATCATTTTCTTTAGTCAATCACGATTTCCAAGAAAGGGCAAATAAGTATGGCTGATGTTGTTGATATTCCGGAATTCAGAGCATTTTATTATACAGATGATACGCCCCGCCAGTTTTATACCCTCCGGCGATACGAGGATGAGAGCGGGTCTGGGAAAATGCACTGTTATAATATTGCGCCAGGTATTCAACTGTCTTTTAATGATCTAAATCTAAGTTCTTGCTATCAGCCACTAAATGTCCAAAAAGATTTTTTAGAAATAAATTATTGCCTTGAGGGCGGACACGAAGTTGAAATGGTCGGAGGCGGAATTACCTTCTTGGGTGAAAAGGATTTAAGTATATCTGGCCTATACCATGATAAACGGGTTATTGTCAATTCAAGAATCCCTTTCAATAAATATAAAGGTATAACCATTCTCTTGGAGCTAGAAACAGCCCAGACGACTCTCGACAATGAATTCTCTAAGTGGCATATAGACTTGCAAAAAATCCGCACAACTCTATGTCCGGAAGGACGTGTTCTTTTAATAAAATCCAAACAAAAAATCGACCATATTTTTGCAGAGATCTTGAGCGTTGAGAACCAGATAAGATTGCCGTATTACTGGCTGAAAATCCTGGAAATCTTACTTTTATTAAGCCAACTGGATAACAGTTATGTGGAGCCGCCCCAACAGTTTACGGAGAAAGTATCCCGGCGGACTCAACAGGTCTATCAGTATATTATTGAAAATCCTTTTACACAAAAAAATATTTCTGAGATAGCAGAGATTTATGGGGTTTCGGAATCAAGTATGAAACGCTGCTTTAAGTCAATTTCCGGTGCTTCTCTAGGCACGTTTATGAAAAGGAAACGGATGGAGGCTGCTGCGGAATTACTTAGGTCAGAGCCGACATTGAGTGTGGGTGAAATTGCCAGTCTTGCAGGGTATGAAAATCAAGGAAAGTTTTCTGGGGCATTCAAATCAGTATACGAAATGACTCCTATCGCATATCGTTTGAAATACTCGTGACCTAAATGGATTAAGACTTGACCTAAACAGTTATAGACGAATATATGATCTTGTGCTATCATAATTGACGTTAATTAGAGAATGGTGAAAAGAGCCGCGTTCAGCGGTTCTTTTTAAGGGTGTTAGTTAGCGATGTCTAACCTCGAGCGAATGGGGGGCAAATCAGTTGTTCAGTATGGGGATCAGTGCGCGAATTGTAAAACGTATTATAACCTTGCTAATTGTGACTTTGGGAGTCGTTACTCTCAGTTTTTGCTTGCAGATATTTACCGGTACAGATCCGGCAGAAATGCTTGTAAGAAAGACTACATTGTTCGCAACAGAAGAGCAAATCCAAGCAATGAGAGTTGAACTTGGCCTGGATGGTACACTCTCTGAGCAATATGCAGATTATATAAAAGGACTACTTACCGGGGACTTGGGTATTTCAATTACCAATCGAAAGCCTGTCATTGATAATATTAGAAATGCCCTTCCTGTTACATGTATGTTAGTTATTATGTCTATGCTCTGGGTTGCTATTTTAACCGTTTTAATATCAGCGTTTTCTGTCATATGGAAAGACAAAGCATTTGACCATGCAACAAGAGTTATCTGCATAATTGGTATATGTGTTCCGAGTTTTTGGCTGGCACTCATTCTGCTAATTGCTTTTGCAGTTGAGATTCCGATATTTAGTGTGATTTCAGACGGGAGTATTAAATCCCTTATATTGCCATCTATTTCTATTGCCATTCCAATTGCTTGTATTTCTATCAGAGTTTTGCGCGCTGCTGTAATAAACGAATTAAAAAGTGACTATGTTACTTACGCTAAAGCGAGGGGGTTTTCCACATCTAAAATTGTATACGGCGAGGTCCTGAGGAACGCATTTCCATCGGCCATAACACTTTTCGCACAATATTGCGCATCAGTTTTTGGAACCTCTGCACTGATAGAAACTGTCTTTTCCATTCAGGGTCTTGGATACTATTTAACTGAAGCGTGCGAAAGTATGGATGTATATGGAATATCGGGTGTGGTACTTATTTGCGCAATCCTATTTGTTCTTTTTAATACTGCAGCAGACATCTTCTCGGGCATTATTTGCCCTGCGTATAGGAGGAAACGTGTATGAGGAAACATCCACAAATTGTCATTGGTGTTTTGCTTATTGCGTTATTTATTTGTATTGCGATAACTGCACCCCTCCTTGCCCCAAATGACCCAAATGCAACAAACCTTGCACTAAAAAATGCCCCGCCATCAGCCGAGTATCCTCTTGGATGCGATCAAATGGGGCGGTGTGAACTTTCGCGCTTAATTTACGGAGCGCGATATTCACTAAGCCTTACGGTGCCTGTGCTGATAGTACTAGCAGCGATTGCATTGTTTATTGGATGCTACACTTCTTATAAAGGTGGCCTAATAGATGAGGTCATCCGATTGTTGTGCGATATATTTATGGCATTTCCGCTTTTAGTAATAGCAATGTCATTAGTGTCAGTTATTAACAATTCTGTTGCGAGCATTATCACTGCAATTGGTATTTCTATGTCTGCGTGGTTCTTACGCATGGCGCGTTCTTATGCAAAGACCGAGTGTGGAAAGGGGTATGTAGAATCCGCAAGAGTATCTGGTGCATCTGCAATGCGGATCGTACTTCACCACATTATCCCGAATGTATTGCCACAGTTTGTTGTCTATTTTACCACGGGAATAGCATCAGCAATTCTATCGGTATCAAGTTTTGCATTTTTGGGTGTGGGCCTTATTGCTGGTACTCCGGAGTGGGGAGCCATGCTTAATGACGCTCGAAACAGCATTTATACAAATCCCGCCCTAATTGTTTATCCCGGCATATGCCTCATTATCTGTTGTGCGGGCTTTAATTTATTAGGTGAAGGTATTCGGGATTTTATTGGCAAGGAGGACCAGATCAGTGTTTCTTGACGTCAGAGATCTCACTATTACTCTCAAAACGGGTGAAGAAATTGCAAAGGATATTTCTTTTTCAATAGATGGAGGAGAAATGTTGTCCATTGTGGGCAGCTCTGGGGCAGGAAAAACGACGGTATGCAAGGCCGTTATGGGCTTACTTAGTTCTAATTATTCCATTTCAGGTGAGGTGCTTTATAGGGGGGAAAACTTGCTGCACTGTTCAAAGAAACGATTGCAGGCAATCTACGGTAAAGAAATATGCTATATTATGCAAAACCCCATGACAGCATTTAATCCATCGCTGCGTATTGGAAGGCAATTAGAAAAAACATGTTACTTACATAACCCCCAAATATCGCGGCAGGAATTACAACTATTAGTGAGCAACACACTACAACAGTTGGGCCTTGATGATTTGAAACGGATACTGAAGAGTTACCCTGATGCCCTTTCAGGTGGGATGTTGCAGCGGATTATGATTGCAGCAGCACTAATCAATCAGCCTACTATATTGGTTGCTGATGAAGCGACTACAGCAATAGATGCCTGTAACCGAATTGAATTGATGCAATTACTTAGGCAGTTATGCAGTGGCGGCATGGCGATCTTATTTGTTACACATGATTTAAGAGCGGCGTCAATGGCGGATCGAATTTTAATAATGAATGATGGCCAGTTGGTCGAGGCAGGGACAACAGAGCAGATATTCAATGAACCTAAAGAAGAATATACAAAATATCTGCTTAGTGCTTGTACGTTGGAAAGGCGGTGATTATCTATGATTGAGGCGAAAGATGTAAGTTGCACTTTTGCCCGCAATCCGTTTTCCAAAGAGGGATTCATGGCGGTTTCCCCAGTTTCAATCCAATTCATTGATGGTGAACGGTATGCCATCGTTGGTGAGTCAGGGTCAGGTAAGACAACACTCGCCAGAATGATTGCGGGCCTCCAGCGTCCTACGACGGGGAATATCTATGTCGATGGGATGCCTGTTTACGGTAAACACAAGGTTCATACAAATTACTTCAAGGAAGTCCAAATTATTCAACAGGACTCTTCATCTGCATTAGATCCTAAAATGTCCGTGGGTAGATCAATCGAAGAACCTCTTTTGTGTTTTTTTCATTTAGACAAAGGAGAACGCAAAAAAAGGTGTCATGATCTGATGGATTTATGTAATTTGCCTGTTGAATACTACTCGCGTCTTCCCGCAGAATTATCTGGGGGCGAGCAAAAACGAGTCGCTATTGCAAGGGCCTTGGCAGCAGAACCTAAGTGTCTAATTTTTGATGAGGCAACAAATGGCTTTGACCTTCCTTTACGCAAGAAGATCATTGAAGAAATTGTTGACTTGCAGAGGAAACTCGCATTTACCCTTATATTTATTACACATGATATGGAGTTAGCCGTCGTTATTGCTGACGTAATTTTGGTTATGAGAAATTCCACCTTGATTGAACAGGTTGAATTTTCTGGAGATATATCAGTATTTACAAGCGAATACAGCAAGACGCTTTTATATGCGAGTGGAATTACTGATACATAATCATTGTTGGAATTGATCATAGCAGAAATAAAATGAAAGGATAGTTTGCGATGAAATTCAAAAGACTTGCAACGATTCTTATGGCTGCGGCCATGATGGTTTCGTTGGTTGCCTGTACAGGCGACAATGGCGAAAACTCAGAAACGCCTGTTACTTCGGGCAATGATGTTGTGGAGGAAACGGAAACCAACCACATCACTTTGGCCGAAAGTTGGGGATTTGAAAATTTCTATACAATTATGACGCCCGATGTATCGGCAAGCAACTTCGGTATCACATATTATCTTAGCAATTTCTACGATGTGCTTGTAGAATATCAAGATGGAGAATACGTTGGTGGTCTGGCCGAGGATTGGACAATTAGCGAAGATGGAACGGTCTACACATTCAATCTACGGCATGATGTGAAATTTTCTGATGGTAGCGATCTGACTGCGGAAGATGTTGCCAAATCGCTTTTGGCCGTTCCCATCAATTTGGGGCAATACAATGGAACCTATGGCCGCCTGTCTACAATTATTGAAGATGCAGTGGTCGTTGATGACTATACTGTTGAAATGCATCTGACGCAACCTTATTATAATGCGCTGCGGGAGCTGTGTTTGGCGAATCCATTCGGAATCGTATCGAGTGAACAACTTAATGATGATTTAACGAAAAAGGATACTTTTGAAACTGCAACCTATGGTACAGGTCCCTATATGTATGCTGGAGATAATGACGGGCAGACCTGGAATTTCGAGAGCAATCCCTACTATTGGGGTGAAAGACCTGATGTTGAGAGTTTTTCTATCAAGAGCATTCCTGACAATGATGCTAAAATTCTCGCATTGAAAAACGGGGAGATTGATTTTGTCGCAGGAATCACGAACGTCTCCAACGAAAGTTTTGTGGAAATGCAAAACACTGAGGGATTTGGCGCCAAGGTTGACGACAAATCTTTCCGCACCGGATATATTGGTTACAATTTAAGTAGCTCTATGTTCGGTGATGAAGTTGTTCGCCAAGCCATTACATTGGCCTTAGACAAAGATGCAATTTCTGAGAGCATTTATGGCGGCCTGTATGAAAAAGCAGATACATTCTTCCCGAAGACCCTACCCTATTGTGATGTAGAGCAAACCGTATACTCTTATGATATAGACAGGGCAAACCAATTGCTTGATGAAGCAGGATACATTGATACGGATGGCGATGGCATCCGTGAAAAGGACGGTGAGAAACTATCCTCTCCGTTCCAGTACCAAGCAGGCTCCGCTTCTGATGATAACTTGGTTGTTTATATCTGCGACCAGTTAGGGAAAATCGGAATCGAACTTATACCGCAGTCTGCACAAATGATGGACTGGTATGCAATGATTACAACTGGAGAGTACGGCCTTACCTTATTTAAAACACAAGGCGGTTTCTATGATCCGGGCAATACGATCGGTAATATCGATCCCAGCATGGCCATGGACCCAATTATCTCCCAGGTCGCTGCATACTTGCCGGGCGGTGCCGATCTGATTACAGAATTGGAATCTACTACTGACGAGGAACGAATCCAAGAGATTTATGGAATTATTTTGACTACGATGGCGGATCAGTGCCTTACTACACCTCTGGTGTATCCTCACCAACTTGCAGTATATAGTGATAAGATTGCAAACTACGATTTTCCGCCTGATGCAAACTTTACTGCTGTACAAAATATCACATTAAAGTGAGCATTTTCCCATTCTGCAAACGGCGTGCTATGCAAAACATAGCACGCCGTTTGTAGAAAGAGAAACGACATATTGCAAATAGATTACAGAGAAGTTATGTTAAACCATATATTTGCTCTGCCGGTTGAAAGGAGTCCAGATATTGGTGAGCAATCAATCAAAAGGAATTAAGCGGATTCTCAGTTTTGCCGGCAGATACAGGGGCCTCTTGACTTTTGCCCGTTGCCTTTCCGGCATCAGTGCGTTGTTTATTATAGGCCCTTTTATCTGTGTATATTTTGCGGCAAGAGAACTTATCGCTGTATTTTTAGGCGATCAATTGAATGGCCAAGCATTATTGAATTGGGGCCTTTTTGCATTAGGATTAGAACTCGTGGGAGTAGTACTCTACTTTTTGGCTTTGCTATCTTCTCATATCGTTGCGTTCCATATTCAAAAAAACCTGCAGATGGCAGCATTAAGGCACCTTGCTCATATGCCAATTGGCTATTTTAATGCCAATCCAAGCGGAAAATTGCGTAAAATAATTGATGAAAACAGTTTTCAAACGGAGACCTTTATTGCACATCAGTTGCCAGATTTAACAGGCGCCCAAGTAACCCTGATTGCTGGTGTTTGCTTTATGATCATTTTTGACTGGCGTATTGGAGTTCCACTTATTATCTTATATGGAATGGCCTTTTATCTGCAAAGCTCTCTCATGGGAAAGAATAGTGCTGAGTTTATGAGAATTTATCAAGACGCTCAAGAAACAATGAACCATGAGGCTGTTGAATATATTAGAGGAATCGCCGTTGTCAAGGTGTTCGGACAAACTGTAAAGTCGTTCGCCAAATTTCATAATGCGATAGAGACCTATAAAAAGTACGCACTTGCTTATACTATGTCTTGCAAGAAAGGCATGGTTGCATTTAATGCTATCGTAAACTCATCCTTTTTAGTGCTGGTTCCGATTGGCTTTCTAGTTGGATTTACGACCCCGACACTCAGAGATTTTATTCAAAGTTTTCTGTTTTACGTGATTTTCTCTCCGGCATGCGCAGTGATGCTTAATAAAATTATGTATATGACTAGTTATAAAATGCAGGCAGAGGAGTCTATGCGTAGAATCGATATGATTTTAACTTCTGAACAGCAACCAGAACCAGCGATCCCCCAATATCCTGATACATATGAGGTCGCTTTTGAAGATGTGACATTTGCATATGATAATACCGATCACCCCGCAGTTTCACATCTCACTTTTATGGCAAAAGCAGGAGCAATAACGGCCCTTGTGGGACACTCCGGGTCAGGTAAAAGCACAGCGGCCAGTCTGATCCCTCGGTTCTATGACGTGCAGGATGGCGCAGTAAAAATTGGCGGCGTTGACATCAGGGAAATCCCACAGGGTGATTTAATGAAAATGGTGGCATTTGTGTTCCAAGACCCCAAGTTGTTTAAGGATAGCCTATTAGAAAACATAAGAGCCGGAAGACCATCGGCAACCCGTGAGGAAGTTCTAAAGGCAGCTCATCTGGCGCAGTGCGACGACATACTGAAAAAGCTTCCAAACGGAATAGATACAATTATTGGAAGTCAAGGTATATACCTGTCCGGGGGCGAAACACAGCGCATTTCTATTGCCCGCGCTATTTTAAAAGATGCTCCTATTGTAGTTTTAGATGAGGCGACAGCATATGCTGACCCCGAAAATGAGCATCAAATCCAGAAGGCCTTTGATGGACTTATAAAGAATAAAACGGTTATTATGGTTGCACATCGGCTTTCGACTGTCCAGGATGCAGACCAAATATTGGTGATGAAAAACGGTGCGATAGCGGAAAGCGGAACACATTCTGATTTGATAAAGCATCAGGGCGAGTATGCTAAAATGTGGGACAATTATAACAAAACGGTGCAGTGGCATATAGAAAGTTGAGGTGCTGTCTATGCTAAAACGTGCGTTTGCATTAAGCGATCAAGGCGCAAAAGATTTAGCGAAAGGAATTATAGCAACTGCCTGCGCCAATTTGATACAGATCATTCCAGCAAGTTTGTTGTTGATGGTAGTAATGATGCTTTTAGAAAAAGCGGCGGGGACTCAAGTTAATGTAGGTCGGAATATTCCGTTCTTTGTCGGAATTACCCTGGTGCTTTTTGGCATGATCGCGATTGCCCAATTAGTACAATACAATTTGACATACACTGCTGCATATAAGGAAAGTGCAAACCGAAGAATTGTGCTGGCTGAAAAACTCAGAAAACTTCCACTGTCATTCTTTGAAAAGAAAAATTTAGCCGATCTGACAACTACTATTATGGGGGATTGTACAGCATTAGAAAGGACATTTTCTAATGCGATTCCACAGTTGTTAGGCACAATTCTTATGTTTGTTATTATGTCCGTGGGGCTGGCAGTTTTAGACTGGAGGATGGCTCTTTGTATTATTGTCCCGGTACCAGTTGCCTCAATTGTTGTTGTTCTTGCTCGTAAGGCACAGAGTAAGGCGGAACTTGAAAATCTGGAGGCAAAAAGGTGCGCCTATGACGCAGTACAAGAATATATTGATACTATAAAAGAATTAAAAGCATACTCAAAAACGGATGTATACTTGGATGAACTTGATAAAAAGTTAGAGAATGTTATTCGTTGTTCCTTCCGAAATGAGTTAGCCCCCGGAGCATCTACAACAGCTGCTCAGTTCATCCTGCGCTTTGGTTTAGTTGCTGTTTTGCTTATAGGGGGAAACTTGGTGATTGAAGGTATGCTTTCTATTCCCATGCTCATACTGTTCCTTCTTTTCGCTGGTCGAATCTATGATCCATTCACCAACTGTTTCATGCTATTAGCGGAGGTTTTTGCCGCACTTGTAAGCATTGGCCGGATGAAACAGATAGACAATACACAGGAACAAACCGGCTCAGACTGTTGCAATAACATTGGCTGCGATATTGAGTTCAAGGATGTTTACTTTTCTTATAACGAGGAACCAGTTCTGACAGGAGTATCTTTTGTAGCAAAGCAAGGCGAAATAACTGCTTTAGTCGGGCCATCTGGCAGTGGAAAATCAACAGTTTCAAAATTAGCAGCGCGTTTTTGGGACGCCGATTCCGGACTCATAACACTTGGAGGCATAGATGTCAAAACTGTTGAACCAGAAGTATTGTTAAAAAACTATGCAATCGTATTCCAGAATGTCACCCTTTTTGACGAATCGGTAATGGAAAATATACGGCTTGGCCGTAGCGGAGCTTCTGACGAAGATGTTAGAGCCGCAGCAAAGGCCGCCCAATGTGATGAGTTTATTGATCGTTTACCGCAAGGCTATGACACGAATATCGGGGAAAACGGAAGTAAATTATCCGGTGGCGAGCGCCAGCGCATTTCTATTGCCCGTGCCTTGCTAAAAAATGCTCCTGTTATTCTTCTCGATGAAGCAACTGCATCTATGGATGCAGAAAGTGAAACAATGGTACAAACTGCCTTGTCAGCGTTATTAAAAGGTAGGACAGTGATAGTTATTGCGCATCGAATGAGGACCATAGCAAATGCAGACAAGATAGTTGTTTTGGACAAAGGAAAAGTGACTGAAGTGGGGACTCCCAGCGAGTTGGCTAAAAAAGGCGGGTTGTATGCGCATTTGGTTGCACTCCAGCAGAAACAGCAAATGTCTTCCTTACCGACATGAACGTCCTAAGAGGGAAATATGAAAAGAAAACAGCAAGCCACCACATCGGGTGAAGATTATTTAGAGGCAATTTTAGTGCTCCAAATGCAGAAAGGAACAGTGCGCTCTGTTGATGTCGCCCGGCATATGGAGGTGTCAAAGCCCAGCGTGAGCCATGCGGTGGCGACCCTGCGGGATGGAGGTTTTCTGACGATGGACAGCGACTATTTCCTGCACCTGACCGACATTGGCCGGGAAGTGGCGGAACAGATTTACGAAAAGCACCGTTTCTTTACCGAGCGTCTGATTGCCGCCGGCGTGGATCCGAAAACCGCAGAGGCAGATGCCTGCCGGATTGAGCACGTCATCAGCGACGAGAGTTTCCAAAAATTAAAGAAACAACTCATGTAACCTGTGGAGATCGAACTCATTACACCAAGAGTGTCTTCGAAATTGAGGATGACCAATATGCAAAACGATCCGCGCTCCCGAATTCTCCTATTGCTACAACTTCTCCTGAAGCAGACAGATGAGCACCACTACGCAACTGGCGCGGATATTCTCCGTTTTTGGGAGACTCATGGCATCCAGACCACCCGGAAAAATGTGTACAGCGATATCCAACTGCTCATGGACTTCGGCCTGGACGTCATCTGCATCAAAAGCACGCAAAACCGCTACTTCGTCGGTTCCCGGCTGCTTGAGCTGCCGGAACTGAAACTGCTGGTGGACGCTGTGGAGTCCTCCCACCTCATCACAGAGAAGAAAAGCACCGCCCTCATTGAGAAGTTAGGCCATCTTACCAGCAGACACAACGCCGCGCTCCTGAACCGCCCCGTCTACATGGACGGCACGGCCAAGCCGGACAACGAGGCCGTGTACTACGCCATCGACGCGATCCAGACGGCGATTCACAAACAACGGGCCATCTCCTTCCAGTATTTCGAGTACACGCCGAAAAAGGAAAAGGTCCTGAAACACAAGGGCTACCGCTATGGATTCAGCCCCTATGTCCTCATCTGGAGCCGGGATTTCTATTACGCCGTGGGCTGGTCGGAAAAGCACGGCAAACTGGCCCAGTTCCGGGTGGACCGCATGACGGCCATCCAGGATTCAGATGCCCCTTACATAGCGGATCCGTCCTTTGACCCAGCGTCCTACATCCGGGAAATCTTTGGCATGTATCACGACATGCCCCAGCGGGTGACGCTGCTGTGTGAGAACCGCACCATGCGAAACATCATAGATCACTTCGGGGAGGATGTGGACACGGAGGTGGTGGAC
>ENA-OPSU01000912-OPSU01000912.1-human-gut-metagenome-genome-assembly--contig:-NODE-912-length-11944-cov-2.931954_pt1 | contig 11944 bp, 10 predicted proteins | sample MGYA00241811_ERZ501913 | MGnify/ENA primary metagenome ERZ501913 (study PRJEB25962, sample SAMEA2042113) | human gut metagenome | biome: human gut; feature: human-associated habitat; material: faeces...
GCACCAGCACAGCCGGCAGCACGCCGCAGGCCCCCGCCGTGGGTGCCGCCACGATCCGGTGCATGCAGGCGTTGGACTCCGCCACGCACAGGGCCGTAGCGATCACCTCCTGCAGATAGGGGCCGCAGAGCGTCTCCTGCTGGGCGGCGTAGTCCCACATCCTCTGGGCGTCGCCCCCCACCAGGCCGCTGACGCTGCGCCGGTCCGCCCGGTAGGTGTCCACGGACTCCACCATGGCCCGCCAGGTGGCGTGCATCTTCTCAAAGGAGGCCTCCGCCGTCCCCTGCCGCTCCTCCACGTCCGTATCCCGCACCACCTGCCAGAAGGGCTTCCGCCCCGCCTGGATCTTGTCGAAGATCTCCTGCATGGAATCCAGAGCCATTTCAGTCTTCCTCCTTCTCGTAGTAGGTGGCGCCCAAGACGCCGTAGAGCGCCTGGATACGCTCCAGGGCATCCGCCGGGATCTTCTGGTCCGTCTCCACCACCGTCAGGGCAGCGCCGCCCCGGCGGTCCCGGTTCAGGCTCATGTTGGCGATGTTCACCCCGCTGACGGAGAGCTCATTGAGAATCCGGGACAGCTCTCCGGCCACGTCCTGGTGGCGGACCACCAGGGTGTTGAAGATGCCGGTGAAGCTCACCTCCACTCCATCCAGCCGATCCACCCGGATGCGGCCGCCGCCGGTGGAGGCCGCCTGCAGCTCCAGCTTCCGCCCGTCGGCACTCTCCACCGTCAGCACCGCCGTGTTGGGGTGGGCATCCCGCAGACGGGCCGTGTGGAAGTGGAATTCCAACCCCTGGTTGGCGGCGATCTCAAAGCTCTGAGGAATGCCCAGATCGTCCGGCTTCATCCCCCGGAGGCCCGCCACCAGCGCCGTGGCCTCGGCCGGTATCGGCAAAGGAGCCGTGGAGGCCGATGTCCGCCCGCGCCACTTCCGCCCCCAGCAGGGTCCTGGCCATGCGGCCGATCCGCACCGCCCCCGCTGTATGGGAGCTGGAGGGGCCCACCATCACAGGGCCCAGAATATCAAAGATGTCCAGCATAACCGTGTTCCTCCCGGTGATCCGAAATTGCTCTCAGCGTATCACATCCTCCCCGTTTCCGCAAGAAGTTTTCCCGGGAAAGTTGACCTTTCTCCCGCCGTCCTTTATACTGGGAGCAGAAAGGAGCGTGACCGCCATGTCCTCTTTGCTGCTGCGCAATCTGCGGACCATCCTCACCTGTGATGACGGCGACGCCGTGCTGGAGCACGCCGACCTCTATTGCGAAAACGGCATCATCCGCGGTCTGGGCCCAGACCTGCCCCAGACCGCAGACACTGTGATCGACGGGTCCCATTACTGGTGCTATCCCGGCCTCATCAACACCCACCACCACCTGTATCAGGTGTTCTCCCGGAACCTGCCCCAGGTGCAGAATCTGGAGCTGTTCGACTGGCTCACCGCCCTGTATGAGATCTGGAAGGGCCTGGACGAGCAGGTGGTGCGCCTCAGCTCCCTCACCGGCATGGGGGAGCTGCTGAAGCACGGCTGCACCACCTGCTTTGACCACCACTATGTCTTTCCCGCCGGATGCGGAGACCTGATCGGCGCCCAGTTCGCCGCCGCGGAGGAGCTGGGGATGCGGATGTTCGCCTCCCGGGGCAGCATGGACCTCTCCCGCAAGGACGGCGGCCTGCCGCCGGACAGCGTGGTCCAGACGGTGGACGCCATCATGAAGGACTCCGCCCGGGTGATCGAGGCGTACCATGACCCGTCCTTCGGATCCATGCGGCAGGTGGCCCTGGCCCCCTGCTCCCCCTTCTCCGTCAGCGGAGAGCTGCTGCGGCAGAGCGCCATCCTGGCCCGGCAGTACGGCGTCCGGCTCCACACCCACCTGTGTGAGACGAGGGACGAGGAGCGCTACACCCTGGAGCACTACGGCGTCCGGCCGCTGGAGTACATGGCGTCCCTGGGGTGGACAGGCCCGGATGTGTGGTACGCCCACGGCATCCACTTCAACGACGAGGAGCTGCGGGAGCTGGCCCTGGACAATATGGACGGAGCCAGAGGCAGGCTTATGGATCTGCTCTGCAACTATCAGGCCATACGCAAGTGCTGTCTCATGGTTGTTTTTGACGCCTACCGGGTGGCGGGACATGCCACAGAGGTTTCTGAATACCACAATATCCAGGTGGTCTACACAAAGGAGGCTGAGACAGCGGACCAGTATATCGAGAAGTTCGCCCATGAAAATGCCCGCAGGTTCGATGTGTCCGTGGCCACCTCCGACGGAGTGGAGCAGGTCATCATCCTGGGCCAGGGATGCCGTCTTATCTCAGCCAGGGAACTAAAGGAGGAGTTGGACCGGGTTAACGGTATGCTGAGGGAAGAATATCTGGAACAGCCCGGTCTTAAACGGAACCGCCTGTATGATATACTTCCGGAAGAGGTAATCCGGCAGATGAAAGAGGCTGCCGCGGAGGACAAGCAGGACTGACCGGCAGAAGCGCCGTCATCTGATTGAAACATCAATCATGAAAAACAGCAAAAAATGTATGGAATTCCACAAACCGGTACATACTACCAGCGTATAGTAAGCTGCATAAGTGCCTGGAAAACAGGCGCAAAATGCTCATGACAAGGAGGTAGCATGCAATGGGTAATAAGGCATTGGATTATACCGCTCTTACAATCGCCCTGATTGGGGCTGTGAACTGGGGGCTGGTAGGATTCTTTAATTTCAACCTGGTTTCATGGATTTTCGGAACAGCCTCATGGGTAACCAGGATAATCTATGCGCTGGTGGGATTGTGTGGCCTGTATCTGATTACATTTTACTCACATTCAGGCAGAGAGGCATAAAAAGAACAGGGCAGGGCCATGGGGGTCCTGTCTTTTTCTTTCGGCGGATTCTGTTTCATACCGCTCGCCTTCTCCATTTTCTTTCTGACTCAGCCCAATCTTTTCTGCGGATATTCTCGCCATATTTTTCTTGCATATTCAGAAATTCCATAATAAAATAAAACATCAGCCTCCGGTCCTATGCTGGTAAAGACCCTGGATTCAAAGGTTAAAGAGCTGGGAATCCCGATATACCCGGAACCAGGGGCGGCTCAGGTTCTGTTATCATACATCCAGAATAGACAGCAGGCCGTGCCGCGTGTTATACTTAAGATGTAACGTGTTTGGAGAATGGCGGCATCTGTGCCTGCCATGGGGGGGACTGCACGGGGAGGTAATTCATTATGAATCGCAGATTATATGTATTTATGCTGGCGGCTGTCATGGCCGCTGCTTTGGGGCTTGGCGGCTGTATGGCCGGAGATGGAAAAAAGGAAGAAAATGAAAAACCCGTGGTGGTAGTGCTCTGGCATTCCTATAACGCGGTGGCCAAGGGCGCCTTTGACGACCTGGTGATGGAATTTAACGAGACTGTGGGTATGGAGCAGGGAATTATAGTGGAACCGGTGGGATACGGCTCCAGCAATGAGCTGGATGATGTGCTGTACGCATCCGCCAGCCATGTTATAGGCTCAGACCCGCTGCCGGATATATTTTCATCCTACCCGGACAGCGCGTACAGGCTGGACGGAATAGTGCCCCTGGTTCATCTGGATGACTATTTTACCGAGGAAGAACTGGACGCTTACCGGTCCGAATTCCTGAAGGAGGGAGTCTGGGAAGGAGACGGCATTCACCGGATGATTCCGGTGGCAAAATCCACGGAGATTCTCTATCTCAATGAAACGGATTGGGAGACATTTGCAGGGGAAACAGGCGCGGACAAGGAGATGCTTAAGACCTGGGAGGGTCTGGCTCAGGCGGCGGGCATGTATTATGAATGGTCCGGGGGCAGTCCGTTCCTGGGTATGAACGCATTCAATGATTTTGCCGCACTGTCGGCCGCCCAGCTGGGAGAGGGTATCCGCTGGACGCAGGATGGGCCTGAATTCAATTATTCCAGGGACACGGCCAGAAGGGTATGGGACGCATACTATGTACCCCATATAAAGGGCTGGTACGAGAGCAGAACCTACAACCAGGACGGCATTAAAAGCGGAAGGCTGATGGCCTATATCGGCTCCTCGGCAGGTGCAGGCTTCTTTCCGCAGTTGGTGATTGAGGATGAAAAACAGTCCCATCCCATTTCCTGCCAAAGCTATGCCTATCCTGTTTTTCAGGATGGTACGCCTTATATGGGACAGAGAGGGGCCAACATGGCGGTGTTTGCCTCAGATGAGAGCCACCAGCAGGCCGCGGTCCGGTTCCTTAAATGGTTCACGCAGCCGGAGCAGAATATACGCTTTGCAGTGGCCACGGGATATCTGCCTGTGCAGGAGAAGGCTCTGGAATCCGTATCAGATCTGGTGTCCCATGTGGAAAGCCGGGACAATGTCCAGGCAGTGGAGCAGAGCATCCGGACCTCCCTTAATGCCCTGAAAAACCACAATGTATATGTCCGGGAGACCTTTCTGGGATCTTATGATATGGACCAGATATTTTCTTCATCCCTGGAGAACTGTGTGAATGTGGATTTGGAAACCCTGAAGCAGCGGATGGAAAAAGGTGAGAGCAGGGAGTCGGTGGAAAGAGAACTGCTGGACGAGGAGCATTTTGACCGTTGGTATGAAACACTCCTAAAAGAAATGGCTGGTAAGACAGATGGACAGAAAATTCAGAAGTAAATCCATAGCATTTAAGCTGACCATAGCATTTGTGGTATCATTGGTACTGCAAAGCGTGCTTCTGGTGTCCTTTATGGTGGCAGGGGGAGTGATGGAACAGGCAGAGGCCAACCAGTACCGCATATTTGCGGAAAAGGTAAAGGGCCGCAGGAATAATCTGGAGAACCAGATGAAGAATGTCTGGACTAATTTCAGCCATCATACAGATACCATAAGCCGGTATTTTGACAGTCCGGACGGGCTGGAATATCAGGGACAGCCGGACCGCATGCTGGAGGCGCTGGCGCCTGAGGTCCTGGATGCCCTGTACGACACAAAGACCACCGGCGTGTTCCTGATACTGCCGGACGAGGGGGAGACGGACGGTTCCCTGGCCGCCCTGTATTTCAGGAATAATAATCCGGACCGCAACAGCAGCCAGAATGAAAATCTGTATATGCTCATCGGCCCGTGGAACGTAGCCGAAAAAATGAAAATATCCACCACGGCCAACTGGAACTTCCGGCTGGAGGTAAATGAGGAAAACCGCGATTTTTTCCAAAAGCCCTGGAGCGCGGCAGTGGAAAACGGGCGGTCCAAATGGCTGGGATACTGGAGTCCGCCTTTTCAGGTGAACGAAGGAGATGAGGATGTGATTACCTATTCCGTTCCCCTGTTCGGACAGGACGGCAGAGTGCTGGCTGTCTTCGGCGTGGAGATATCCGTAAGCTATCTGTACCGGTTCCTGCCCGCCTCTGAACTTCAGACAGGGGATTCCTACGGTTATGTCATCGGATACCGGTCGGAGCGGGAGAAGAAAGAGACAGCGGTTACTTACGGCGCCCTCCAGAGACAGCTGGCAGGGCAGGACCGCAAGTTTGAGATGGAGCTTAAGGACAAGGAAAATTCCATATATACCCTGCTGAACACGGACCGGACCGGCCGGAAGATTAACGCCTGCGTGAACCAGATGGGGATGTACTACCACAATACCCCGTTTGAAGGAGATGAGTGGTACCTGATCGGACTTATGGAGGAGCCGGTGCTCTTGCAGTTTCCGCGCAGAATCGGTCAGATACTGGAGTATTCCCTGGTTCTTTCCCTGGCAGCCGGTCTTATCATAGCTGTGTTTACCAGCCAGTGGTTTGCCAGACATGCCAAGCTCATAGAATTGTCGGAACTTCCTGTGGGAGCCTTTGAGATATCAGGGCGTTCCTCCAAGGTGCTTATGACCAGCCAGATACCCAGGCTTTTAAGGCTTACAAAGGAGCAGGAGCACCTGTTTTCCCGGGATAAGGATGAATTCATACGTTTCCTAAAGAGCCTTGCTTCACACAGGGACGGAGGTCCCGGTGTGATAAAGATGGATACCGCGGAAGGAACCCGGTGGATTAAAATAACATGCAAAACAGCAGTACATCCCATCCGCTGTGTGGTGGAGGATGTGACGGATGAAATCCTTGAAACAAAGGCGCTTAAGGTGGAACGTGACAGGGACGGACTTACGGGTGTTGGAAACAGGCTGGCATATGAACACATGCTGCAGCACAAGAACAGCCATCCGCAGGAGATACCGGGAAGCGGTTTCCTGATGTGCGATCTCAATGACCTCAAGGGGGTCAATGACCGCTTCGGCCATGACAAGGGGGACGAATACATCCGCAGGTCCGCTGACATTATACGGGAAGCGTTTCCGGGGGCGCCCCTGTTCCGCATTGGAGGGGATGAGTTTGTGGTCCAGTTAGACGGTTTGGGACAGGAGCAGGTGACCCGTGGAATTCTGGCCATGGAGAGGGCTGTGAAGGCTTACAGCGACGGGAATGTATTTCCGGCGGGCATTGCGGCAGGTTATGCCTTCTTTGACCCGGGTAAGGATGTGAGCCTGGAAAGCACGCTGGCCAGGGCGGACACTTACATGTACAGGAAAAAGCATAAGATGAAGCGTTAAATATTGTATCGGACTCGCCTGCGGGTATATTTGATTGAAAATTTTGAGTAAATAAAACAGTTGGAGGCATCTTATATGAATTGGGCAATCTTGGCAACCGGCACCATAGCGGCAAAGTTCGCTGAAACAGTAAACGGTATGAAGGGGGAGGACCGATTGGCGGCCTGCGGTTCCCGTTCCCGGGAGAAGGCGGAGGCTTTCGGTAAGAAATACGGAATTCCCAGGACATACGGTTCTTATGAGGAGCTTCTCAGAGACGAGGAGGTGGACGCGGTCTATGTGGCGACTCCCAACAACATGCATTATGAGAACTGTATGGCATGTCTTGAAGCGGGAAAGCATGTGTTATGTGAGAAGCCCTTTACCACCAATGTAAAGGAAGGGGAACGTCTTTTCGCCGCGGCAGAGGAAAGAGGCCTGTTCATCATGGAAGCCTTCTGGATCCGCCATCTTCCGGCCCTGAAAAAGATGCAGGAGCTGATAAACGGGGGAGTTATCGGCCAGGTGGGATTTGCCAGGTGTGATTTTGGCTTTGTGGCTGAAGGGGCAAGGAAGGCGCGCAAGTTTGATTCCGGGCTGGGCGGAGGCGCTCTTCTGGATGTGGGCATCTATAACCTGGGATTTCTGCGCATGGTTATGGGAGATAAACAGCCGGAACATGTTACATCGGAGTATCATCTGAATGAATTCGGCACCGATGATTACAGCACGGTTCTGCTCCGATATCCGGGCGGTTTCAGGGCGGCGGCCACCGCCTCCATCGGCATGTATATGCCAAGGGAAGCAGCCGTGTTCGGATCCAGGGGCTCCATTTATCTGCCGGATTACCAGAAGGCAGAACGGCTGATTATCCGTCCCATGAAGGGGGAGGAATATGTCATGGATTTTCCTTTTGAGGTAAATGGCTTTGAGTATCAGATACGGGAAGTAAACAAGTGCGTCCGGCTGGGTATGTCCTCCAGCGATGTACTTAAGAAAGAGGACACACTGGACATTCTTAGACTTATGGATGATATAAGGGCTTCCTGGGGACTTGTGTTTGATTGTGAAAAATAATGGATTTCGGAAATTTTTTCCGGCCACAGGCCACAAAACAGAGAAAACACTTTGTTTTGTAAGGTTTTGTGGCCGTTTTATTAAATAAAAATGATGGAAAAATTAAAAAAATTAATGCAATTCTTACCATTTACACAAAAATTGTGGAAATTTTTTCTGAAGGATGCTATAATTACGGGGATAAGATACAAGCCGTCCTGTCTCGGCAGGGTTGGCTTGTATCTCACGTAAGAGCCAAAATATCCGGTTTTTATGTGGTCAATACGAAAGGAGCGATAGATACATGAAAGATGAAAATGGTTTTAAACCATTTATACCGGCGGACAAGGTGGTTCCGGAAGTAACCGCGGTTTCTGTGATCCTGGGTATCCTTCTGGCTGTTCTCTTTGGTGCTGCCAATGCTTATCTGGGCCTTCGCGTCGGTATGACCGTGTCCGCATCCATACCTGCGGCAGTTATCTCCATGGGCGTTATCCGGGTAATCCTCAGAAGGGATTCCATTCTGGAAAACAACATGGTGCAGACCATTGGTTCTGCCGGTGAATCTGTGGCAGCAGGAGCCATCTTTACCCTGCCTGCCCTGTTTATGTGGATGAGTGAGTGGGGAGAGGGCGCGCCTTCCCTGGTTGAGATTGCGCTGATTGCGCTGTGCGGAGGCGTGCTGGGCGTGCTGTTTATGATTCCTCTGCGCCAGGCGCTGATTGTGAAGGAGCACGGAGTGCTTCCCTATCCGGAAGGCCAGGCGTGTGCCGAGGTACTGATTGCGGGAGAGCAGGGCGGTTCCAAGGCAGGTGTTGTATTTGCAGGCATGGGAATTGCCGCTTTGTACAAGTTTGTGGCTGACGGCCTGAAGCTGTTCCCCAGCGATGTGGATTATGATATCCAAAAATACGGCGGAGGCGTGGGTATTTCCGTGCTTCCTGCCCTTGCGGGAGTGGGCTACATCTGCGGTCCAAAGATTTCCTCCTACATGTTTTCGGGAGGCATTATATCATGGCTGATTCTGATGCCCATTATCAAGCTGTTCGGAAGCGGACTCACAGCGCCCTTTGCACCGGCTGATGTGCTGATCAGCGAGATGAGCAGCCAGGCTATGTGGGGCTCCTATATCCGTTACATCGGCGCCGGCGCCGTGGCAGCGGCAGGCATCATAAGCCTGATTAAGTCTCTTCCCATGATTGTAAATACCTTCAGGGATGCCATGCGGGACTTAAAGGGCGGACGTCAGGCTTCCACTCTGCGCACGGACAGGGATATTCCTATGAATGTGGTACTCATAGGTGTTCTCATTGCCGTGGTAATCATATGGCTGGTGCCGGCTGTTCCTGTAAATTTTGTGGGCGCCATGCTGATTGCAGTGTTCGGTTTCCTGTTTGCGGCCGTGTCCTCACGTCTGGTGGGATTGGTCGGATCCTCCAATAACCCGGTATCCGGCATGGCCATTGCCACACTTCTGGTATCGGCGCTGGTGCTTAAAGCCGTGTCCGGCGCCACCCATGAGAGCATGATGGGCGTTATCTCCATCGGCGGTGTTATCTGCGTTATTGCAGCTATTGCCGGGGATACCTCCCAGGATTTAAAAACAGGTTATCTGGTTGGATCCACTCCAAGGAACCAGCAGATGGGAGAGCTGATTGGCGTGGTTTCTTCTGCCATTGCCATCGGCGGCGTACTTTACCTTCTGAACCAGGCCTGGGGCTATGGCTCGGCGGAACTTCCGGCTCCTCAGGCCATGATTATGAAGACTGTGGTAGAGGGCGTCATGGACGGCAACCTTCCATGGAACATGATTCTGGCAGGAGCAGCCATTGCCGTTGTCATTGAGATCCTTGGGATACCGGTAATGCCGGTAGCAGTAGGTTTATACCTGCCTCTGAGGACCACGGCAGCCATCATGGTGGGAGGACTCATCCGCCACTGGTATGAAAAGCGTAAATACGCAAAGGAGGAGGATAAGAAAGAGGCCATTGACCGGGGCGTGCTCTATACATCGGGCATGATTGCGGGAGAAGGTCTGGTCGGAATCCTGCTGGCTGTATTCGCCATCATCCCCCTTGCAAGCGCGCGGGGCGGGTATCTGGGCGATTTTATCAATCTGTCTGCCCTGGATAACGGCTTAGGTGCTTTTCTGGTAAGTCCGGCGGCAAAGATTGTATCACTTATTGTCTTTGGGTTACTGATGCTTACCATGTGTAAATTTACCATCTGGCATAAAGAGAACAGGAAATAACCATACTGGTATAACAGTGCGGGTTCTGTGTGCATGGGGTGTCAGGTATCCTGGCGCCCTGTGCATGTTTATGAACAGAAGGAGATGGAAGGAAGGATTACATTGGGCTTCAATAAGAAAAAAGACCAGAATTATCTGGAAAAGGTACCGGTCAGAAACCCTGAGTTCTCATGGAAAGAGGACCAGCAGGGAATCGTGACCGTGGATATGGTGCACAAGGGAATCTTTGATAAGCTGGCCCAGAAGCTGTGGGTCACTCCCAGGGTGAGCCATGTGAAGCTGGACCGGTTCGGAAGCTTTGTCTGGAAGCAGATGGATGGAAACAGAAATATCATTGCCATTGGAGCGCTGGTCAGGGAAGAATTCGGAGACCAGGCTGAGCCGCTGTATGAACGGCTGGCCAAGTTTGTGAAGATGTTAAGGGATAACCGGTTTGTGATATTTGGAAAATAGGAAAAATGAGATGTGGGATGCCCGGGTGACCGGGCGCTTTTTTTGTTTTGGGGGCAGTTGAAGGAAGAATGTTTCGGCTGCCTTCTGTGCCTGAACAGTAAATATGCCGGGATATGCCTAACCTAACCCATAATAATAAATTTTCCAATAGAAGTAAAAAATGTCTTTGCCAACCGGGGGTCTATCAGTTATGATAGAAAAAGAATGTTGATTGGGAGGTATTTATGAAACATCTGGAACATTTTCATGAACTGAAATCCCTGACCAGGAAGCAGAAGTTTTTTCTGCTGTCGCTGCTTCCTGTTTATTTTATGGTCATTGGGCTGTTTCTGCAGCCAATCCAGGAAATCGGTCCGGGAATCGTGCGTCTGATAAAAGAGCCGGATTTTCTGATTACGGATTATTTTGTTGTGGGCGGTGTGGGGGCGGCCCTCATCAACGCCGGTGCACTGACTCTTATGAGTATTGGTATCATCTACTTCATGGGTATGGATATGGACGGCCACACCATCACTTCCAGCTGTCTGATGTTCGGTTTCTCGCTGTTTGGCAAAAACCTGCTTAACATCTGGGCTATTTTGGCCGGAGTGTACCTGTACGCCAGGTACCACAAGACGTCCATGCGCAGGTACATCTACATCGGTCTGTACGGCACCAGCCTTTCGCCAATCATCACCCAGATGATGCAGGTGGGCAATCTGCCGGTGGTGATGCGGATGGCCATAGCCCTGGCCGTGGGGCTCATTATAGGCTTTGTGCTGCCGCCTCTTTCCACTCATGTGCATTTTGCACACAAAGGATATTCTTTGTACAATGTGGGGTTTGCCGCAGGCATCATAGCGACGGTCATTGTGTCAGTGTTAAAATCCCTTGGAGTGGAGATAGAATCCAGGCTCATTTGGTCCACGGGAAACAATGAGATCTTTGGAATCGTGCTGTCCGTACTGTTTGGCGGAATGATTGTATTCGGGGTTGCGGTGCGGGGCAGAAGCATCTGGGAATCTTACAGAAGAATTATCAAATCCTATGGAATCGGCGGAACAGATTATCTGAGAGATGAAGGCGGTGCCAGCACTGTGTTCAACATGGGAGTCAATGGACTGTTTGCCACCTATTTTGTACTGGCAGTGGGAGGTGAACTGAACGGACCTACCATCTGCGGAATCTTCACCATTGTGGGCTTTGGGGCCACGGGAAAACATCTGAGGAACATAGCTCCGGTGATGATGGGGGTATATCTGGCCAGCTTTACCAAGACATGGAACATTTATCAGCCATCCCCCATGCTGGCCCTTTTATTCTCCACCACCCTTGCGCCGGTGGCAGGGGAATTCGGCGTGGTGGCCGGAATCGTGGCAGGCTACCTGCATTCCTCCGTTGCCCTCAATGTGGGAATCGTGTATGGGGGCATGAACCTGTATAATAACGGTTATGCAGGCGGAATCGTTGCAATATTCATGGTTCCGGTCATCCAGTCCATCATGGACAGGCGGGCAAGGGCAAGAGGCGGATTGTCGCTGTAGGAATCCTGGGGAATGGAACTTGTTTTGCTTACAGGAACAGTTCCAGCAGGAATACCATGGCACATGCGGCCAGGGACACCTGGAACAGGCT